>Ga0209515_10000159_pt1 | contig 127259 bp, 135 predicted proteins | sample Subgroupgradi54m_FD_187454 | JGI IMG/M metagenome (GOLD analysis project Ga0209515, IMG submission 187454) | Subsurface groundwater microbial communities from S. Glens Falls, New York, USA - GMW60B uncontaminated upgradient, 5.4 m (SPAdes)... ... | reverse complement strand
GTGTAATTGTTGAGGGATGGTCATTATTAGAGCCTTTGATTGATGGTTTTACGATGGCCTTAAAAAAACGAAGGAAACTTTCAGCACGGGCGGCGGCCTCTTCAAACGCCAGCGCCTCGCCGTATTCCTTGAAGTAAATTTCCTGAAATTCTTTGATCGCCTGTTCGCTTAGCATGGTTTTAAAATCCTTTGCGTTCTTTACTAAGGAAATTAGGCGGTTCACCGTTGGGGTGTGTCAAGAGAAAATTTTGTTTCAGAATAAAGATTTTTGCAAAAATTGTATAAGTTATTGATTAATAGCTGGTTATTGAGGAGAGAATTTTAAAAATATTTTTTGGGCGGATATTAAAAAATTAAAAAAGCGCTGTTCACCAGTGAATTTGGTGAATGGTTTGGTGAATGGGGTGGGTGGGGTGGGTGCGAGAAACCTTTTGTCAATTCAAAGACAAAACATTATAATAGCTTATAAATTTGTATTTAACCGTGGGTAATATCACTGATGGAAAGTATTGATTAAAAAGAGTATGAGCACACAGTTTATAACCAATCAAGATCGTTTGCTGTCTGATGTAGTCAATAACATATTGCCATCATCAGAAAAGCTATATTTTTTGGTAGGGTATTTTTATTTTTCAGGGTTCGAGGAAGTTTATAAAAACGTTTCAGACAAAGAAATAAAAATATTAATCGGACTGGAGATTGAGAAGGACATCGCCAACAAAATCCGGGAGTTTGAGGTCATCGATGCGACAAGAACACCGCGTGGCAAAATCAGGGATAACTATTACAGATCTTTTGTTGAATTATTCAACGATACGGATTTTTTTGACACCAAAGAAAAACAAGACGCCTTCCGATTGTTCCTTGAAAAAATAAAAAACGGGACGCTCGAAATAAAAAAGACGGAGCATCCCAATCACGCCAAGCTTTATATTTTTGAAAACAAGAAAGAATTCAATCAGGGTGGAGAATTTCCTGGGACGGTTATTACTGGTTCCAGCAATTTTACTCGATCAGGACTTCGCTGGAATTTTGAAATCAATGTTGTTTTGCGCGACTCAAGCAATTATGTGGAAGCGTATAAGATTTTTAAGGATCTATGGGATTCGGCGGTACACATAGTAGACAAACAAAATATAGATGAATTTCTTTTTAACGTTGTTGAAAAAATCTGGCTCGATAAACTACCCAAGCCATTTCTGCTTTATGTGAGAGTTTTAGATGAGTATTTCTCGGATCGCATTAAAGGTTTCCTCAGATTACCTTCCGAAATAACCAGGAATAAGTACATCAATCTCAAATATCAGATAGATGCTATCAGGCGGGCGCTGGATATTTTACAGCGTCACAATGGCGTTATCATCGCTGACGTGGTTGGCTTGGGGAAAAGTATTATCGCATCTGCGGTCGCACACAATCTTAATCTCAAGACTATCATCATCGCGCCACCGCATTTGAAATGGCAATGGGAAGACTATCATAACGAATTCGAATTCCATGCCCGGATTTATAGCAGTGGAAAGATAGAGGATGCTTTAAGAGAAGCCGACGGGGACGACGAAAAACTGATTATTATCGATGAAGCGCACAAATATCGAAATGAATTAACGGCCGATTATGCCAATCTCCATAAACTTTGCCAGCGTAACAAGGTTATGCTTCTTACAGCGACCCCGTTCAATAACCGCCCGCAGGATATTTTCTCGATGGTTAAGCTGTTTCAAATCCCTACCCGCTCGACAATCCAAACCGTTGATAATCTTTCGTTCCAGTTCAAGCGGTTGGTATTGGAGTATAAAAAAATTAAAGAAGCGCAACAAGACCCCAAGGAAAGCTCTACCGCGACAAAAGCTCGCATCAAGCTTGTGGCGGATGAAATTCGTAATATGCTTTCGCCTTTGGTTATCCGCCGATCACGCTTGGATTTGGACGCAATTGATGAGTACAAGGATGATTTGAAAAAACAAAATATCTCTTTTCCAAAAGTCAATGATCCACAGATTCTGGAATACAATCTAGGCGATTTAAGCGAGCTCTATCAGGAAACCCTGCAGATTATCGCACCTGAGGACGAGGAAAACGGTTTTATCGGAGCGCGTTACAAGCCGACAAGTTACATCAAAGATTTTGAGAAGTACAAAGAGCGTATTGCCAAAGAAATGGGCGTTGATGAAAACCTCTTAAAACAAATACAAGTTAACTTGGCAAAATTTATGAAGCGCCTCTTGGTTCGCCGTTTTGAAAGTTCCGTGTTTGCTTTTCAGAGTACCCTTAATTCTCTGATCAAACATTCAGAGATTATTCGTGACTGGTATGAAAAGATCGGGAAGGTGCCAATTTATAAGAAAGGAACTTTGCCCGATGTTGACTCGTTGTTGGAGTCCACCGGCGAAGATCTGGACGAAGACCTTAAATCCGTGATACTCGAAAAAGAATTGCAAGAGCATCTTGAAAAAGGTCTATGGCTTATTGATAAGAAAGAAATCAAAAAATCCTTTATCGAGGATATTGAGAAGGACATAAAAATACTGAAAACCATACGCGAGAAGTGGTTCGGTAAAGGATTCCCCACCGATCCAAAGCTTAATCATTTTACCGAGATAATTCAGAAAAAGTTGAAAGCCGAGCCAAACAGGAAAGTTGTTATTTTCACAGAGTTTGCGGATACAGCTGATTACATGTATAGGGCCATTAAAGACAAAGTCCGGATTTTTAAGTATTCGTCAAGTGACGCAAGCGAAGCAAACAAGCGCATTATCAGAGAAAATTTTGATGCTGGTCACAAGAGTCAGGTAAACGACTTTGATGTATTGATCGCGACTGACGCAATATCTGAAGGTTTCAACCTTCATCGGGCCGGGCTCGTATTCAATTATGACATTCCCTACAATCCTACAAGGGTTATCCAGCGAGTTGGACGTATTAATCGTATCAATAAGAAAGTTTTCGACGAACTTTATATCTGTAATTTCTTCCCAACTGTGATTGGCGAAAAAGAAACGAAAATAAAGCAAATTTCCACGTTCAAGATAGCCATGATTCACGCGTTATTCGGTGAAGATACCAAGGTGCTTACCAAGGACGAAGAGCTTGAATCCTACTTCGCCAAGCAAGTCCGGGACGCGGTGAAGAATCAGGAAGAAATATCGCCCGAGGTTAAATACGAAAACCTTATAAAGAATTTACGGGTGAAAGAACCGGAGATTATCAATCAGGCCTTAAGTTTGCCGAAGCGGTGCAGGATCAAGAGAACTATTCAGAAAGAGCGTTCCGGCGTTATTGTTTTCGGAAAAAAAGGCGATGAATACGCGTTTAAATATGGGGCAAAAAAGGACGAAAGCATCGCTCTTGGAGCTCCTGACGCATTCCGTTTGTTTGAGGCAAAGGTGTCTGAGAATTCTGAAAAGACGACAAAGCATTTTGATGAAATTTATGATCATATCAACAAACAGTTATTTTCAAAGAAGAAGGAAGTGGCTTTGGATCGCGGTAAAACGGACGCGATCAATAAAGTAGAGGCCATGAAGGTAAAAATCGCCGAGAAAAAAGATTATTTTGATGATCTTCTGTACGTCCTTCAGGAGTTGGACGCACTCCCGGATAGGTATGCTAGGCTCATCCGCTCAATTGATCTTAAGAAGCTGGGAGAGGATTTTAAGGAATTGGAACAGGAAGTCCCCCACCGGTATTTGTTGAATATCATCGAAAGAGAAAAGCAAATCGATGAAGGCAAGGAATCGCTTATTCTATCCGAGGAATTGATTTGATGATTGATTTTAAACTGGCCTACGACCGAACTCGATATCTTTCATTTTTAAGGTCTCAGTTTCTTCCGGAAGATTTTGTGGATTCCGATGAAAAAGTTGAGCCTTCGTTTCAACCTCAGTTTATTCGAAATGTGGTTAAACTTGGCGAAGTTCCGTCTTTGGATTTATGCGTTTATGAAGCTCAACATCCGTCAGAAAATGACCCGAGGGTATCTCTCTCCCGCGATACGTTCCGTTTAATGGCTCAGTATGGGAAGAAAAGGGCATTAGTATTTTTTGTTTCAAAGAATTCCAGCGATTTTCGCCTTTCGCTGGTGACCATTGATCTGAAGTGGGAAGATGGTAAACGGGTTCAAAGGGAATACTCCAACCCCCGACGATATTCATTTTTTCTGGGCCATGAAACGAAAACCCACACACCGGAAGAATATTTAGTCAAGCTTGGCAGAGTCAAAGATTTCGAGGATATTAAGAAACGTTTTTCAATTGAGGTTGTTAATAAGGAATTTTACACACAGATCGCCATTGCTTTTACTCGCCTTGCCGGTGGTAAACGCGAGATCGGCAGAAAATCCATTGACGCCGGGGACGGTGATTTAAAGCTTCCTTCTACAAATGATGACACCTTACGCAAGGAATTTACCGTTCGTCTGATCGGACGGCTTGTATTCTGCTGGTTTCTGAAGAAAAAGAAATCTGAAAAAGGACTCACACTTTTATCGGAAGACCTGCTTTCCACCCAAGCGGTTGGTGAAAACAAGAGTTATTATCATCGTATCTTGGAGCCGTTATTTTTTGAGGTATTAAATACGCCGATTGAGCGAAGAGATAAGAAATATAAATCATCACCGTGGAATCAAATCCCGTTTTTAAACGGCGGTCTTTTTAATCCTCACCACCATGATTTTTATGAGTCCGACGCGATGGGCGTTTCGAAACATATCAATACTTTGAAGATTCCCGATCACTGGTTCAAAGACCTTTTTGAGATATTTGAAACTTATAATTTCACCATTGATGAAAACACTTCCGTGGATGTGGAGCTTTCCATTGAACCAGAAATGCTGGGTAGAATCTTTGAGAACCTGTTGGCTGAGATTAACCCTGAGACTGGTGAAACCGCCCGAAAAAAGACAGGCAGTTATTACACTCCGCGGCCTATCGTGGAATATATGATTGACGAGAGTTTAAAGCAGTATATTTTGACCAAGACTAATCTCTCTGAAGAAAAAGTCTCAGGGCTTCTTACCTATGATGATTCGGGCGCAGATTTGAGTGCCAAGGAAAAGGAATCCGTTATTGAAGCGCTCGACACAATCAAGATTATTGACCCGGCCTGCGGAAGCGGTGCATTCCCTATGGGGATACTTCAGAAAATGCTTTTGATTTTGCAGAAAGTCGATCCAGATTCTCAAAGTTGGCTTGATAAAAAGCTCGCTACCATAAAAGACGCTGCGCTTCGTAGAGACCTTAAGACCAAACTCAAGGCCGACAATTTTAATTATATTCATAAGCTCGGCATTATTCGCGACGCTATTTATGGCGTCGACATCCAGCCGATTGCGGTTGAGATTTCAAAGCTCCGGTTCTTTTTATCCCTGATTGTTGATGAAAAAGTGAACGACGCAAAAGAAAACCGCGGCATAGAGCCCTTGCCCAACCTCGAGTTCAAATTTGTTTGTGCCCATAGCCTTATTGGATTGCCTAAGGTGATAACGAAACTGAAAAAAGGATTTTCGGATAAACAACAGACAATGCTTGAGGCAACAGCGGATATTGATATGCTCAAGAACTCGAGGGATGAATACCTTCGTAGTTTCGGAGAAGAAAAAAAGAAGATCGAAAAGAAATTTCAGGAAGTTCAAAGCCGGATGTTTAAGCACAGCTTGAACTGGGGAGGAAAGGACTCGCAGACGCTGAAACTTTCGCAATGGAATCCGTTTTCTGAAGAACCGTGCTCATGGTTTGACCCAGAGTGGATGTTCGGGGTAAAGGATGGGTTTGATATTGCCATTGCCAACCCACCCTATATTTTCGCTCGCAATAGCGTACAAAAAGGATTAACTAAAGAAGACAAGAAATATTTTTATAGCAACTATGACCTTGCCGAGTATCAGGTCAATTTATATCCCCTTTTTATCGAACGAGCGACTAAAATTCTTCGAGAAAACGGATGCCTTACTTTCATTACGCCCAACAATTGGTTGACCATCAATACGAACCGAACTTTGCGGCGATTTGTGCTTGAGAAGTCGAATGCGATTATCGTTAATTTTTATGCTCGCGTATTTGAAAGCGCCGCCGTTGACAGCGCGGTAGTTATTTTTACGAATGCAAAATCCAGACCGGTTGTGCGTTTGCATGAATACACCGACAGCCTGCATTTCATTAAAAACACGGAGAGCGATTATTTTCTCAAGCAGAAAGACCATGTGATCAATATTGAGGCATTCAAGACGGGCGGGGTTGCCGAATTATTGAATAAAATCGAACAATGTTCCGTTGATCTTGAGACATTGGCTGATGTGAAAGCCGGCTTGAAGGCTTATGAGGTTGGTAAGGGGTTGCCGCCGCAGACAAAAGCTATGAAAGACAAAAGAATATATCATGCGACGAAAAAATTAGGAGAGGATTATTATAAATACTTGGATGGAAAAGATGTGTGCCGTTATCGCCTTGGTTGGAGCGGTGAATATTTGAAGTATGGCGATAATCTTGCCGCTCCGCGCAAAGACTTTTCTCTCTACTCGACAGAAAGAATTGTAGTACGTCAAATTCCAGCACCGCTACCATATTGTATTCACGCTTGTGCGGTGAATGAAACATATCTTAACGATCTGAACTCTATGAACATTATTAATATGCAGGACGTCCCGGAATTATTTTTGGGGATTATCAACTCCCGGTTGATTTCATTTTGGTTTGTTCATAAATTCGGGAAGCTTCAGCGAGGCACCTTTCCCCAGTTTAAGGTCAATGAGCTTGCAATGTTTCCGATAGCGAAAAACAGAGATATTCATAAAAGCGAGATCGTCCGGCTCGTCAGAAAAATTATGGACGCAAAAGCTTCGAATCCAGCCGCTGATACCCAAAAATGGGAGCGTCAAATTGATGAGATGGTTTACGAACTTTACGACCTCACAAAAGAAGAAATCGCCATTGTGGAACAGCTTGGAGCGAAGTAATGTCTCGTTCGTTTAGATTAAAAAGTTTTTTGCGTTGCCTCGAAAAGAATTTGTTCGTCAAATATCTTGAGAGTTTGAGTATTGTAAAACCTCTTCCGCAACCCAAAAAAGATGAGGATGAATGGGATTGTTGGGAGCGATTTATTGGCTCATTGGGCCCTGAAGAGGCGAATAGGATTGAATCGGGCTTGCAAGACGTTAATGAGTTATCCGATGATGGTGGAATAGCCGCTTTATTGGAATTGGCGGAAATAGAAAGAATCAGGCTTCAAAATGACTTCGAAGGAATTGAGAACGAATATAACAAAGCCCTTTTTTGTTATTTGAACTACCGGGAGGTTTTTGAATCCGCCTCGATTCTTTATCACGTAAGTGATCTGAAGACAAAATCGGAAAGAACCGGATTTAAAAAAGTGGTCGCCAGCCTTGTCCAGAAGCATGGTGAATCATTGGCTAAGGCCTTGAGTGAATATTTTCTTTCCAAAGATGGGCGTGGAAGGCGTTGTCATGTAGATGTCTACAAATACGAAGAACGGGTTTGTTTTGTCGCTTACCCGGAAGACTATCTTAAGAGTGATATTCGGTTTAACGATAAAGGCAAGTTTGAGAGGTCTAAAAGAAGATCGTGCCTTGAGATAGTTTATGTTTATTATCCCGGCGAAGGAAGACTTCAGTTGAGTGGCGGGATAGGTTATAAGAAGGAAAAGGAGTTACTTAAGATTTTTAATGAGGTAGTTTTAGGGGATGATTCGCCCATAGATGATTCTCAGAAAATTTATGATCTTGATAAGTTGTTGGGCGAAGACTTCACCTTTGTTATTGATTCGGAAGATGAAGTTGAGCATGCCGGGCTGAAACAATTAAGGGTGCGATACAAACGTGGTCGGGATAAATTTACTCTTGAAGTTGCAGAGGCCGATGGCGTTACAACCATGCATGAAGCCATGAAATATAGAAATATCAATGCTGAAAATTTCACGGTGCTGCAGGCCACAATTCACATGAAATTCCCGGGTAAGGGCAAAAGGGGAAGTGTAACAATCATTTTGTCCATGCCTAATAAATGTAATTTGAACGAATCGACAAATCATCAAAAGGCAAAAAAATATCTCAAGCTCTGGGGGCTGGAAAATCGACTCGATATTAAAAAAACTCCTCAAGTCTCCTCAAGTCTCTGACCGAGAGCCATCCACTGCGACTGTCTGAATTTCAATGGAAAACAGAGTTCAAGAAGATTTATCCAGTCCTGTTACGGGATCAATTTCTTAAGCGAATTGAAGACAGCAAAGAAGTCGAGTGTCCAAATGCTAAAGGCTGTCTGCAAGAAATAACTCATTTAAAGGGGAAATTTTACATTCAATGCTGTCAGGAAGGTGTTGGGATTGTCGAGATTCCCAAAGATCAATTGACGCAATCCCGGTTCGATTTAAGCACTTTTTGGGCCTGGTTGGCTAAGAATAGCGGACTAAATGCGGATATTGCAGAGGTAGAAGAACGATTAGCTTGGCATTTAGGTTCTGCTGGGAAGTCGGATAAACCAACAACGTTTTATTGCGTGCGCAGTGCGAATTTGGATGAGGTGAGCGATTTTATCGGGCGCGTGAGCGATCAAAAAGTAGTCTTGTTTTGGTTTGGCGAGGAACCTGCTGTCGGGTATTATCCGGAAAATATTGTTTCTTTAGTGGAATTGATTTCAGTATCGGGCAAATCGTTGACGGTCAATAAGTCTTTGCTGAAGCCATTTTTAGATGAGAAGTTTTTTACAAAAAGCGATGATATTGAGTTGGATAAACATATCTTTCTTCGTCAGAAATCTGAGAAATGCTATTTGTTGCTGAATAAAAAAGGGAATAGCTTTGAAAAAGAAGTTTCGATCCGTCCACAGACATATAAAATTATCAATGCTGTTTACAGGATGAGACGAAAAGACCCATGTGGTTTGACGTTATTTGAGTTCTGCCATCCTCGACAAATTGGGGCAAATGAAACATCAATATCAAACCGCATTAAAGATTTAAGGAAATTATGCGATGAGCATGGCATCAAACAAATCCTTACCAAATTTCCCGATGAGCGATGGGGATTAAATAGGAATTTGGGGTGCTGTAAATAATCCTTGCAAAATGTGGCACGGTTCAATAAAATAGTGTAAAATTTAAACAGATAAGACTACTACCCTTGGGTTTCGACCCAAGGCGCGGGGCTGTCCCAGTGGCAGCCCCTGCTACTTTATGAAACTGAAAACATACATTTATATTGATGGTTTCAATCTCTACCATAGAGCCCTCAAGAATACTCCCCATAAATGGCTTGATTTAAAAGCACTTTTTCAAAGAGTCTTAGACGATAAACATGAAATTATTGGAATCAAATATTTTACGGCCATCGTCTCAGGCAAATTAGACCCGAATAAGCCTGTACGTCAGCAGGTTTATCTTAGGGCATTGCAACTATCTATTCCTGAAATATCCATTCATTATGGGAAATTTATGAGCCATGTGGTTAAGGCTCCATTGGCTAAACCCGTTGGTCAAAATAAATGGGCGGACATTATAAAAACGGAAGAAAAAGGCTCGGATGTTAATTTAGCCGTGCATTTATTGAACGATGCTTGGTTAGGCAAATATGATTGCGCCGTGGTTTTGTCAAACGACAGCGATTTAAAAGAAGCGATTACCTTGGTTAAAAATCACCATAAGAAGCTGATAGGTGTGGCGATGCCCCCGAATTGTTTCCCATCTAAAGAATTGATACAAGTTGCCCATTTTGTCAAACAGATCAGAAATACGTCATTGATCGCTTCGCAGTTGCCTGATATTATCCCGGGATCAAATGTGCATAAGCCAAAAGAATGGTGATTGAAAATCGGTTAGTTGGTTATTAAACAGGTTCGAACCTTCTTCAGCCAGCGACCCCAGTTTTTATGTAGGTTCAAGGGTCTAGTCCGCATGCCTAAGCTTTATATTATTGCCGGCCCTAATGGCGCTGGTAAGACGACATTTGCCAAAGAATTCTTGCCTAAATACGCACATTGTGCAAATTTCATTAATGCAGATCTGATAGCTTTGGGGCTTGCTCCATTTTCTCCTTCCAAGGTTCAAATCAAGGCGGGTAAACTTTTAATAGAGCAGATCAACCTGTTTCTTAGAGACAAAGTTGATTTTGCCTTTGAATCCACTCTTTCAGGAAGAACATATATTTCGTTGTTGAAAGAAGCTAAAGACTCAGGCTATGCCATCACAATTTTTTATCTGACTATCCCGAGTGATAAGCTGGCACAAGAACGGATCAAACAACGTGTCAAAGAAGGCGGACACCATGTACCAACGGTTGATATTAAGCGGCGTTTTGATCGAAGCTGGAGAAACTTTTTTAATTTGTACATGCCTTTAGCGCAGTCATGGTTTTTATTTGATAATGCTGGCCTTGAACCGGTGGAAATAGCTAAATGTGATCAGGGTAATATAAAAATTTTAAATAAATTTTTATATCAGGAGTTACTGGAGGAGAAAGATGGCAATTCTTAAATCCAGCACAGCGATTTTAAACAAAGCGGGAAAAGCAATGCGCAGCGCAGTGCATAAAGTTTTGGCTGAAAAGAAGCTGAGAGGGGAGCCTGCTATAATTTGGAAAAATGGTAAGGTTATTAAAGTCCCTGCAAGTCAATTAAAAAAATTCTAACTAAATCAAGCCAGCGACCCTTCTGCTTCGTTCAAAGCTTTTCAGCATACCGTACAACCTTCCACTTTAAATGCCCAACGCCAACCTTCTCGCCAAAGATTACCCCAACTGCGCCGCCGGGTGCAGGAGTGAGGGCAAAAAAGCGATAGCCTTCGTCGAGCGGAAACTAACAAAAGTCCCGTACATCATCCTGACCAGCTCACGGTCGGACAAGTACGATCGTTATTTGGCGGATGTGTATTATGGGGAAGGGGAGGAAGAGAAGTGTTTGAATGAGGTGTTGTTGGATGAGGGGCATGCACAGAGAATGGAGTAATTGAGCGGCTTGCCCTGCGAAGCTAAACACGAAAGTAATTTAGCGAAGCAGGGAGAGGATGGGGTGATGGGAGGATCTGTTTGTTAGCATGCTTTCCTATGAAGGATTAGAATTATATGGGAACTTTCATGATAACCCTGTCCCTATTTCCAGGGACGCGTACCAAACTCGACAAAATGTGGAATTAAGTCCTCGGAACCATAAATCGATCGTCGACGGACATTAAACTTTCAACATTTGAACTGGAACCATTACCTATGTCAAAAGAACGAGTTGAAGCTTTCAGTGATGGCGTTTTTGCAGTAGCATTAACCTTACTTATCCTCGAATTGCATGTTCCGAATATTGCGGGTCATTCTAGTTTGGGTCAATATGCCGCAGCAATGGCGCCGCTTATTCCTAAAGATAGCGAAGTTTTTAAGCAAAGACCTGATACCCGAGGTTCGAATGAAAAGTAAAGCTGAGAGTCAATTAGGGTCATTGATAGGGACGCGGGACAAGTTTGTGAAGTTACGGAGGGCGTTAAAGAATAAAGTTCACAATATTCTCAATGCGAATGGGATTGTAACAAAGACAGAATTTTTAACGTCTGATAAAAGTTTGGATAGAGTATTGAAGCAAAAGTTGGATGAAACATGTCTTTTTGAATTGGAGATTATTGTCAAAGAGATCCGGAATTTAAATGAAGCGATAATAAAAATAGACGAACAGATCAAGGACAAGGGGAGCAAGTTAGACGGACATAAGAATATAACGAGCATCACCGGAATGGGAGACACGAGTGCGGCAATATTCTTAAATACGATCGGTGATGTTAAGTATTTTAAGGATGATAAAGCGTTGGCGAGTTATTTTGGGATCGTGCCGCGGATGCGGATATCGAATGAGTCGGTACATATGGGCCGGATCACGAAGATGGGTAACAAGATTGCCCGGACAGCATTAGTTCAGTCGACGTTTGTTGCAATTCGCTACAGCCCATATTTACGGGCTTTTTATGACAGGTTAAAAGCCAAGAAGGGTTCAGGCAAGGCAATTATAGCGACGGCACGTAAGTTATTAGGGATTATTTATAATACGCTTAAAAACAAATGGGTCTTTGAAGACTTTGCAAGTTATAAATTAGTGCCTCAAGGTGCTTATTAAATAGCAGTTGAGTAGAATCAATTAATTTTTAACATAGGAGTAAAAATGTTCGAACGAAAACATGAAGAGGTCGTCTCTGTTTCTTTATTTGTAAGAAGGATGATTGTATATCTTGGTTATGCGATACTAATAATCCTAACCGCATTGACTATTGGTATAGCCGGGTATCATTATGTTTGTGGTTTTGATTGGATTGATTCTCTTCTAAACGCTTCGATGATTTTGGGCGGAATGGGTCCAGTGGGTAGCCTAACCAGTACAGGGGCAAAAGTCTTTGCGTCACTCTATGCCCTTTTTAGCGGACTTGTCTTCATCGCGATAATGGGAATTTTTTTGACTCCAGTTGTACATAGGTTGCTCCATATTTTTCATGTTGACGACCAAGATATACAATGAGATGGTATTCCTCCCAAAAAGTGAGAGGTAATGCTTTTTAAGGGAATGGATTTTTAATCATTGTTTCGCAAATATGCGGGCAACCGGTGCAAAAATAATTAGTTGGTTTTGAGATGCAATTAAACAGGTCCGAACCTTCTTCAGCCAGCGACCCAGATATCTAACCCTCTGTGACTATGCAAGTTGCAGAGGGTTTGTTTTTTACCCCTGACGGGATGTTAGAACCGTTTTGTCTTAACCGTATGCAATTTAAGTTGAATTGAATGATACTTAAAATGAGAATTTTGTGAATCAACTTGCAGTTGTTTTTTGTCAAGAACGTCTTCATTGACTTTCGATAGCAGATATTGTTTAATATCAATATGAAAATCAGCGAGAAATTGAAAACACTGCGGAAGAAGTTTGGTCTTAAACAAATAGATTTTGCAAATAGCCTTAGCGTCACTCCCCAAGCCGTTTCCAAATGGGAGCGGGACGAGAATTATCCGGATATTTTTATCCTTAAGAAAATATCTTCCTTGTTTGATGTTTCAGTCGATTATCTTCTGGGAATCTATGATGAGAAACGTGATGTTTTTGAAGCCACTGTTTTTTGTTCCAGTCTCAATCGTTTTGCCCAAAAAGGAGAAAATCTTTCTGCCAAAGAATTGGCTGATTGGACGAACATTATTTTCCATAATATGACCGAAACTGTTCTTAAGTATGGCGGCGTACCTGTCAAATATACCGGCGATGGTTTTTTATGTTTTTTTTCCGGGATAGAACACCGTGACAGGGCATTTAAAGCAGCCCGGGACATTGACCGTATTAACACTGATAAAGATTTTGTCCTGTTTTTGCATGCTGGAGAAATTTATTTTGGCATGGTCGGGCACCGTGATTATGCATCGCGAGATATTTATGGAGACGCCGTCAATAAATCATTCTTGATCATGGATGTTTTCTCCAAGAAAGTCAAAAGAGGCATTGGTATTACCGGGGAGGTTAAGGATTATTTAAAAACGAAATATGGATTTAAGAAATCTATTCCGCTGCATCTGCCGCGCTTGAAAGAAAGCAAGTCCGTGTACCAGTTTAAGAAGTAATTTGCCTTTACCAGATAAATAGGGAAAGTTGCGTGAGATTCGCAGGCTGTCCGGCAACGGTAATGTTCAGAGGAGATGAACGAGTCCGAATGCCTTGATCTGGTTAATACCTCCGCAGAAAGGGAAAAGACAAATGGGCGTTATTATCTATGCCAACCCTCTGCAGGTTGGCTATTTTTTTAAGGAGTAGCCATGAAAACATATGCATACGGTTTTCCAAAGTTAGGTCAAAACAGGGAATTTAAAAAGACAGTTGAAGATTTCTGGAAAGAAAACTCTAGCGAGAAACAACTCATTGAAGGTATTTCGAACATACAAAAAGACAATGTAACCATCTACAAGCAGAGTATCGATGCTTTCCCTGATGGAGAAATGTCTTTTTATGATTTTATGCTAGATACAGCGATCCTCTTTGGCATTTATGATCCTAAAGATCTGAAAGAATATTACGAACTTTGCCGCGGCGCGAATGCGTTGGAGATGACCAAATGGTTTAATACAAATTATCATTATTTGGTGCCGGATTTTCACGGTTTTATCAATATGCCGTTTAAACTCAATAAAGATCATGTTGTTCTTAAACTCAAGCAAGGTGATTTCCCACAATTGATTGGGCCGTTTACATTCTTGAAATTATCCAAGGGAATCAGTAAGGGGATTTTTGGAACATTTTTTTTGGCGTTGGTTGATGTGTATAAAGAGTTTATCAACCATTATAGAAATATCCAGATCGATGAACCTGCGTTTGTGATGGACTTAAGCAGCGATGAGATTGAATTGATCAAAGAAGGGTACACGAAGTTGGCGCATACCGGCTGCAGTATTTCCTTAATTACATATTACGATTCCATTGATTTTATTAAAGATATTTTGTCTTTGCCGGTTGCCGCTATTGGTTTGGATTTTATCCGTGGGAAAGATAACCTAGAGTATATTAAAAAGAACGGATTTCCTGACGATAAGACCCTTATCGCTGGGCTTGTCGATGGCCGTAATATTTGGAGTAATAATATTAAGGAATCGGTAGTACAGTTAAAAATTCTTTCCGGTAAAGTGAAGAATTTGGCTGTATCGAATGCAGCGCCGCTTTACCACCTGCCTTTTTCAGTTTCGTTGGAAGACAAGACGGATGGGGAATTGAAAAATTGTTTGTCCTTTGCGAAAGAGAAACTGACAGAAATCCGTCTAATCGCGGATGGCTTTGAAGGAAAACAAATTCCTGCACAGTCGGACATGGGTGAGTATGGAAAAGATAAAGACGTTCAACAGCGCCTAAAGTTTTTAAAAGGAGCCGATTTTGTTAAAAAGACTTCGTTGGAAGATCGTCGAAAGAGCCATGACCGTCAATTGAAATTGCCATTGTTTCCCACAACCACCATCGGAAGCTTCCCTCAGACCAGTGATGTGCGTTCACACCGGTCCGCATTTACTAAAGGGGATTTACCAGCGGCTGATTATCAAAAGTATATACAAGGAGAAATCGACAAGCTCATTAAGTTTCAGGAAGAGCTGGGATTGGACGTGTTTGTTCATGGTGAGTATGAGCGTACGGACATGGTTGAGTTTTTTGCTCAGAATCTTGAGGGCATTGCTACGACTCAAAGAGGTTGGATTATTTCCTATGGAACGCGCGTGTACCGTCCACCGGTTATTTTTGGGGACGTCAAAAGACCTAAACCCATGACGGTTGATGAAATCCGTTATGCGCAAACAAAAACAAAGAAGCCGGTCAAAGGTATGTTGACCGGAGCGGTAACGATTATTGCCTGGAGCTTTTGCCGGGAAGATATTCATTTGTCCGATGTCGCGTATCAAATCGGATTGGCTTTAAAAGATGAAATCCGTGATTATGAAAAGGCCGGGATCAAGATCGTGCAGGTGGACGAGGCCGCGTTTCGGGAAAAGGCGCCTATTAAAAAGCGTGAATGGCCTACGTATTTCGAATGGGCTGTTAAATCTTTTAATTTAACGACTAATACCGACCCCAATACACAAATCCATACGCATATGTGTTATTCGGAGTTCGGAGAAATCATTCAACACATCAATCAAATGGATTTTGATGTTATCTCTATTGAAGCATCCAGAAGCAAAGGCGATATCATCGCATTCTTTGAAAATATTGATTTTAAACGACAGATTGGCCTTGGAGTGTGGGACATTCATTCACCATCTGTTCCATCTGTTGGTAAAATGATTGATATTGTTAAACGTTCTTTGCATAAGATTCCAAAAGAAAACTTCTGGCTCAATCCGGACTGCGGTTTAAAGACACGTCAATGGCCTGAAGTTAAGCGGGCGTTGGCAAACATGGTGGTGACTTCGCAAACATTGAGGCCTTAGCCGATGCCCTTGTTGACGGAAGTATTTAAGGCGAATAAGCGTACATTTTCTTTCGAAGTGTTTCCGGCTAAAACACCCGAAGGCCACTCAAAACTGCTGGAAACGATCCAAGGTTTATGTGTATTAAAGCCGGATTTTATTTCCTGTGGACGCTCAATATTTGAAAGAAAAAATCAAAGCTGGGGCCGATTTTGTTATCACACAATTGTTTTTTAATAATAAAGACTATTTTGATTATGTCCGTCGACTAAGAGCGATAGATGTTAAAGTGCGGATTATTCCGGGAGTTTTACCCATTAGGGATTACCAAGCTTTGATTCGTTTTTGCACTATTTGCGGGGCAACGATAACACCCGAAGTGCACGTGATCTTCAAGCCTATTTGCGATAACCCGATGAAAATGGTGAAGGCTGGCATTCATTTTGCCATACGCCAGTGCCAGTCTCTTTTAGACGGCGGCGCACCGGGGATTCATTTTTATACCCTTAATAAAATTCATCCGGTAGATGTTATTTTGAAAACTATTCGTTGTGGTTAATTTGAAAGGAAATATGTGGCAGTTATCCGTATTCATGATTTAAGGGTTAGTACGATTATCAGCGTGCACTCTCACGAACGTAAGAAGAAGCAGGAAGTGTTAATCAATATTACGATTGAATATGATTCATCCATCGCTTCCAAGACGGATGATATTATTGACTGCCAATCTTCTCGAGGACATTATGATTGATCAACGCATCAAGAATGCGTCTGTTCGTTTGGATAAGTTTGGGGCAATTTTACAAACGAGATGTGTATCGCTTGAGATCTTTCGGTTAAGAAACAGGTTCGGATAACGTCCCGCCACCCACCCCAGTTATCCTGATAACATAAACCTCTGTAACTTTTTAAGTTGCAAAGGTTTTGTTTTTACCACTGACGGGACGTTAGAACCTTTTAATTTGCCAACGAACTATTATACCTCGGTACAATTGATTCATTTTGGGTCCCTCTCTAGAATACCCCCATGAAGTTAGCTTAGTAACTGTATCAATTAAATAGGAGGGAAGAATCATGGAACATAATACTGTAGGATATTGGGTGTGGTTTCTCTTGATCGGTGGGGTGATCGGGTGGTTGGCGGGGCTTATCACCATAGGTCGGGGGTTTGGGATTATCGGAGACATCGTGATCGGGATTGTTGGAGCTATGCTTGGCGGATGGATGGCCAGTGTAATTGGACTATATACCGGTAGTGCGGTTGGTGCGTTTCTGCTTGCGCTCGTCGGTGCAGTGGTTTTAGTGGGCCTGACGCGTTTCGTCGTAAGGCGCGCATAGGTGGTAGGTCGTGTTTAAGAAATGACGATGCGATTAAAGACTAACTGAGAAAAGGCCGCCAACTTCTCAAATTAGAAGTTGGCGAGCCTCACCTAAAAAATGAGAGGCGGGAGTCAGATGGATCCACGTAAAGTTGGTGTTCTAAGTTTTTTTTGGGCAGCTGTGATCTTTGTCCCGTCGGTACTTTTTGCCGAGGAAGGAACAACGGCCAAAAAAGAACCCAGTAACACCACTGTGACGGTGATGACGAAAGACCGCTACACGTTTGAAAGTGGTGTCAATCACATGCTCGGTAAGGTCAGCGTTAATCAAAATGATTTTGATGTGAAGTACGAGACCAAAGTGTTCGGAAAATTGCCGGTAAGTGTTTGGTTTGACTACAAACACCTCGACATAAATGAAAATATTCCGGTAGACCTGCCCGCGAGCTTGCACGGCCGCCGATTCGGGGTGGGGACCAAATTCCCGGTGCCGTTCTTAAATTCCAACGAACACTTTATCGGGATTGATGTGATGCCGTCGTGGTATTCGGACGATTCATCTTTCACTTCGAGTGCGTTTCGCGTGCCGTTTCGCGCTTATTTGATCTATAAACCAAGTGATCCAAGTAATACTTTTGTGTTGATCGCGGGGGCCCAAATTGATGTCAATGCGGATACCCCGGTTATTCCGATCATCGGATTTAATTATCAACCCAATGACCGCCTGGACTTTCATTTAGCGTCCAGCGAACCGACGATCACATATAAGCTTGACAATAATTGGGCGGTCTTCGCGGAATTTGACGCAAAACTCGATGAGTATGAGGTCACCCGTGCCGGTCAAAAGGGTGTGGTGTTTAAGGTCCGCGAAGCCATCTTCGGCGGCGGACTTAAATTCAAGATTAGCGAGTGGCTGGACGCGTCTCTATCCACCGGTTTGAATACGGGGCGGCGGTTTTCTTACCGCGATAATGTCGGAAAAGTGGACGTGGACAGTGCTCCATACATTAAGGCCCGGCTCAGCGTGAAATTTTGACCTAGAATATCATCATTTGGAGATTCTAATGAAGAACTCATTAACGATAGAATTTTTTACATCGAAGAAGAGGTTCCTTTTTTTTGCAAGCCTATGGGTAGTTTTATGCGTTATTTTAGTTGGCCTCCATTATCGCGCGGTTAGAAAAGAAACTCAGTTTGCGCAATCAAGAAGCGAATCGCCGTATGCAAAAATTATTTCGAATAGCTCGAGCATACAAAATGAAAAATATCCTTTACGTCATCCCCTATCTGATGGTTTGATAGGAGAAGTTAAATTTTTAGAGCCTCAGGAGCTAAAAGATAATACTGAAACCGCGATCATTGTGCTTGGCGACAGGCCGTTAGATGATACAACGCCAACGGTGGATATGGTCTATAGAGCGCTTAAAGGTGCCGAGTTAGCTAAAAAGTTTCCCAAAGCTATTTTGATCATGTCCGGGGGAGCGACCAAGGGTCCTACACCCGAAGCTCAAATGATGGGATTAATCGCCTGGTCAAGGGGAGTTGATCCTTTGAGGATCATCCTGGAGGATAAGTCTCAAACGACAGGCGAAAATGCCCAGAATACGGCCAACATTTTCGGATCAAAAAATATCCGACAGGTATTTATTATAACTGAACAATCGCGCCTCGAAGAGGCCGTCGTGATTTTTCAAAAGCACGACAAGGAATTCAAAAATATCCAAGGGGTCGAATGCGATGTTACTAAACCTCTCATCATCGAACAAATGGAGCGGTTTTTAAAGAGTCATGATGATAGGGTCGTGCGCGGGAGACTGCATTATGTTGAAAGAGGAATAAAAAGCAAAGCTTTTAATTTCGCAGTGTTTCCGGAAGAATAACTTGTTTGTGCGAAAGGCGGTAGCCCGAATGCAATATTATACGACTTTAATTAAAAATTTTCTTTGGTTTGAGGTTAAGAAAAGAAAAATTGGAGTGGCTATCATATTTTCTTCATTAATCTTTGCCTCGTGGGGATATCCTCAGGATCAAACACCGCTCCTCAGCAATGAGGCTTCGAACAAACCTGCTTATCAAAAATATCTCAAAGATCAGAATAAGAAATTGAATGAAATTAATTACCTGCTCGATTTGATTGAAAATTCTTCACTTTCATTTGAAAGAAACGGCCGAAAAGGCAGCGGCAAGGATGCTGCTAAACTTCTGAAATATAAATTAAACCAATATAAGAATAAAATTCACACCACCGAAGATTTTATTGAAAAAGCGGCAAGCTTTTCCAGCCACACGAAGAAAAGTTATTACGTTATTCTTCCTCGAGGAAAGAAGTTTTTACTCAAAGACCTGCTTTATACAGAATTGAACAAACTGAGGAATCAATCGAATAAAGGATCCAAGAAGGGAAAGAAAAAATAAAAACGGTGACCTTTTGAAGATCCGATTAGGAAGGTTGTTTATAAAAATTGACATGAAAATTAAAAAAGAGATTATCCGATATTTAACTGTAACGCCTTTTGTCGGCGCAGCGGACTTTGGGATTTATTTTTCTTTAATTCACTTCCTTCCCCATAGCGTTTCCAAAGCAATTTCTTATATCATCGCGAATATCATCGGGTATTTATTCAATAAATATTGGACATTTAAACGAAAGCAGCCATCCTATCCTGAAGCTGGCCGCTATTTCATCGTCGATGTATTGTTATTCGCGCTCAATATTACAACAAATCAGATCATTCTCCACTTGTGGCAACATGCCGTTTTTTTAGCCGTTGCCATTGCTTCGGTATTAACAGCATGCTTAAGCTTTATTTGCAAAAAATGGTGGGTTTTTAGAACTTCATCTGTTTAAATAAAATTTAAGGATGATCCCAAGATAAATAAAGCCAAATAAGTATCCCCCCAGCACATCCGTGGCCCAATGGGCGCCAAGATAGATCCGGGAAATTGAAACAGTGAGGATTAAGAAAGGAGAAAGGATGCCAACAAAAATTCTCCAAAATAAAGAAATATTTTTGTTCACGATCATCACCGCTAAGAGAAAACCAAAAAATACAACATAATGAACAACATGCCCGCTAGGAAAACCGGATTGGGTAAATTTTAAGAATATCTTGGCCTCTTCCAATGTTGGCCGGGGGCGATGGATCAATATTTTAATCAAAATATTGAATAGATCGGGGAGAATGACAGCGAAAGTAAAGCAAGCTTCTCGTCGGTGATAGGTTAGAAAGAAAAACAATGAAGTAATGATGATCGAAAAAAGCGCAATGACAGGATCACCAAAAATACTAATGAATTTCATTAAGAACGTAAGATCCCAAGCTCTTTGTTCCTGAATTTCTTGAGTCATATAGAGATCAAAGCCGGATATTGGATAACTCTGGACAAAAAAAATCAATCCAACAATACTAACCGCGACTAAGGCATAAAAAGCTAACAGGTTTTTACTCAATGGCTTTATTTTTGTAGGCAACAATACAATTGACATCAATTATAACAATGGTGATGTTGTGAGCAAAACTTTTTGATTGAGACAGAGCTATTACTTAAAAAGTTCTTTGACCTCTGATCGTGTCAGATAAAAAGATGATAAATAAAAAAATATCGTTGGCAATAAAAGAAAAGCAAGCCCCAATGTGGATGTTTGAAGAGGGTCTCGGAACAAACTGGAAATCATCCCATAAGTAAAAAAGATAGCGATTAATACGGAAATTATTAAACAAACATTCTTGGCCCATTTTTTAAAAGATAACAACTGACCTGAAAGATATAAAAAGAATATTCCTACGGCCCCAAGAAATAACAAAACAGTAACAGCCCCTTTAAGCGACATCTCTCCTACGCCGACACCAAAAGAACAACTCGCTCCCATTATTACCAAAATTAGGGAAGAAACTTTAAACAAATTTGCAACTCGAGTTAGTCCTTTAGGAATGCTGGGTTTACCCATAGATACCTTTCATTAAAAATTAGTGGATATTTAATGATAGCACAACCCCGCCCAAAATAAGCACTGCCAATAAAATAAACATCCATCCCCGACGTAATATTTTTATAAAAACAGGGCCTTTATAATAATCAAACCATTCTTTTTGTTCAAATGCATAAAAGGTATTCTTATCGGGAGCCCATTCTAAGTTCCAGAAAACACCTGCACTAAAATATAAAATCGAAGAAGCCATCAGATTAGGAATCCAGGTTGGTGGATAGCGCCCGTCACGAAGAACTAAATAAATGTCATATGACCAACTGGCTAAGAACAGCCATAAACAAAGGGCCAGAAAGGCTTGCCTGAAAGATGCCTGCCGTTTTATAAGTTTAAAAAAAGTGCCTATAGCCCACGGTGCAGTTATATAGGTCAAGACTGACATAAAAAATCCATCCGCATAATCCCACGTATAATCTCCAGAATAAGGAGCGATCAGCACCATAAAAAGTGTTGTAATGGCAAACGTTGTCACCTTCCAAGGTCTGAGTAGAAAAAGCCAGTATTGTTTTTGAAAAAATATAAAAGGTTCAGATTTTGTGGCCCATATATAAACGCAAATAACCAAGGCCAAAAGCCAAAAAACCGTATAACCCTCTTGAAAACTATTCATAAAAAAAGCATATCACATCCGTAAAATAATTGCCCGAATTTAGTAACTTTGTCATGAAGGGAATATATGCGGCAAGGAGATAATCCACCACGTTGCAGGCGAAGACGTTGTTTAAGCTGTAATGAACTTTTTGAACCTGATCCACGAACCAAAGGCCATCAGCGATATTGTTCCAAGGCTGAATGCCAAGCCATGCGCCAAAGGAAAAACGAAAAAGACTGGTACTGGCGCAATCCTGATTGCGTGGCCGATCAAAAACGCAAATGGCAACAAAAGCATCCTGGCTACAGCCAACAAAGGCGAGTAGCTGACCCCGCCATGACAGAAAAAAATCGTCAAGATACAAAAACTCGTATGCAACAGATGCGCTGGGAAACCATGTTTGATAAGAGCAAGCCGATATTGACGCAAGTTGTTGGCAGGAATGCGGATAACTGTTGCTTAATGCGTTGGAATTGGCTTTTTTTACGTTTGACAAGAGCAAGTCTATGGCTAAAGGCCGCAGTTATGAGGCATACTGGTAAGAAATTAAAGCGTGTTGCTAACCGGTTGCCCAAAAGCAGGCTTTATGATCTTTCGGGCATGATTAAAGGAGTCAGTGGCCATGGATGAAGAATCATTGGTACAACGGGTATTGCATTTAAGGCAGGTGGAAAAACTCTCTGGCCGCCAAATAGCAAAACTATTAAAAATTGGTGGCAGACGGGTCAGCCGCATCCTAAAAGGAACCGGTAGCGCCAAACCCATCCCTTCTAAAACCGTTATTGATGATTATTATCATTTAATGGTTCATTGGTATAAACAATACCCTAATTTACAAGCAAAGCAAATATTTGAAAGGCTTAAAGAATATGGTTACCAAGGCGGTTATGGAAGTGTCGTCAAATATTCATTGGAATTCAGACAGACTAAATCAAAGGCTTACCATCCGTTAGTATTCCTGCCAGGAGAAGAAGCACAGGTGGACTGGTTTTTTGTTAATCTTCCTGGACTTGGGAAGGTCGCAGGATTCTTGTATGTGTTAGCCTATTCTCGATACGCATGGGGAATGTTTTATCTCAAACACTCTTTTGAATTCTTTTTGGCCGGGCATGTGGCCTGTTTCAAAAATATTGACGGATTGGCACATCGGCATCGTTACGATAATCTTAAAAGCGTTGTCCTTAAACGATCAAAAGAGGAAATAAAATACAACGGTCAATTTTTAGATTTTGCCAGATACTATAATTTTTCGATCCACGTCTGTAATCCGTATAGTGGCAATGAAAAAGGACGCGTGGAAAGAATCATAAAAGATATCCGTCCGTTCCTATATGCAGAAACATTTACCGATCTAAAGGATCTTAATTGTAAATTCCATGCATGGCTTGAGAGTCGTAATAATACCGTCCATCGTTCAACAGGCAAGACACCAAAAGAAATTTTAAGTCAAGAACAAGAACGTCTTAAAGGTCTGCCACCACACCCATATCCGACCAGCCGTGTGATCATGGGGGTTGCTTCAAAAACAGCCTTGGTTGAATTTGAAACCAACAAATATTCAGTACCATCAAGCTGTGCCGGTAAAATGGTTGAGATTGCGGCATACCCATCCCATATCGAAATATACGTATCAGAAGACAATGTAGCCACTCACAACAGATGTTTTGACAAAAATAAAATGATCCAGAATCCGCTTCATTCTGAAAAGCTGCTTGAACGCTCTCCACATTTTAAAATGCAGCGGATTTTACAGTTAATAAAGCATATGGATCATGTTTTTGGATATTTTATCGACAAACAGGAAAATGATGATGAACAAATTAATGCGGCCTATCAATTGTTCTCGTTATTAAGAACTCATTCCAAAGCCATGCTTATATCAGCGGTGCGGGAGCTTAATACGCTCAAATGTTTTAAGATCAAGGCGTTAAACAGCCTCTTGAATTTACCGGAATCACAGGACCCAGAGCCATTGTGGCCACGGGACATTAAACTCTTAAACCTTAAGTACGAAGAAAGGAACCTCAATGACTACGACCCCAATAAAAAAGATATGGACACAACTTAAATTTATCTCTGAATGTTCTGATTTAACAGAGGATCAAATCAAAACCATTTTACCGGTGCTACAGCAAGAAGCCAGTGCCCGAGAAGTCAGGAAAATAAAACAATTGATTACACGTTCAGGAATCAAACGTATTAAACGGCTGGAAGACTTTGACTGGAAATTCAATCCCAAGGTGCCACGAAATGAAATTCTTAAATTTACTGACATATCCTGGAATACCGATATCAGGAATCTGGTTATGATAGGCTCCAGTGGAGTAGGTAAATCCCATTTGGCATCAGCCATGTGTTACAGGGCATTGCAAAAAGGGATTCCAGCGGCTTTTATCACATGCTTTGACCTGGTTCAAAAGCTTAAAAAGGCTTCTAATAAAAATTTAATGCTTAATTATTACTCCAGCGTCAATCTTTTATGCCTTGATGAGTTGGGTTATGTGTTCCCAAACCAAGATCAAGCCAATGATATTTTTCAAATCATCTCTAAACGCTCAGAATTAGCGTCCACCATCGTCACAACAAATCTTATCCCATCCCAATGGGGAAAAGTCTTTGAAGCATCGACCGCGACAGCAATCTTAGATAGATTGAGTATGAATGGATCTTTTTTGGCTTGGGAAGGGCCGTCTTATCGAGGCAAAAAATAAACGGAGATGATATGTTAAGGTGTCAAGCTTTCCGTGAGGGAGTAAACTACTCCCATAACCGTAACCCGGTTTTATAGAAGTAGAAAGTAATCGGAAGGTATTTACAATTTTTAATCGTCTATGGGGCAGCTATGTCTTTTATGCTGATGCCCCATAGCAATCAACTGCCCTTAGCGACATCACCAATGTTATAAACGATGTCGTTCAGATTGTTCCCTACATCATCGACAATCAGCATTTTTTTCCACTTTGCATAGGCTTTTTTGTCAAAGGTGTGTTCTAAATTGAATTGAACGAATTTTAAATAATCGTCCATCGAAAGAATTTTGGACTTCTGCATAGGCGCTTTTATGATGGGGAGTTTGAGCTTTTTCATTTGAGAGCCTCCCAAGATACTCCCTCCCCCTGTGTTAAATCAGAAATAAGATGAAAAACAGAACGATCGTTCATTGCTTATCTAGATTTAACATCCACTTGATACCAAACTGATCGGTCAGCATTCCGAAACGAAGGGCAAAGAAGGTTTCTTGCAGAGGCATCTCGACCGTTCCCTTTTGAGCGAATGATTTAAAAAGTTTTTCACTTTCTTGAACATTTTCGCAATTAACGGAGACAAAAAAATTGTTTCCTTGTTGAATTGGTATTCCCGGCCTGGTTGTCGGAGGCCATTAAAACCATTGATTTATTGGTGAGTCTCGCATGCATGATCCAGTCTTTGCATTCTTTGGGAAAATCGGAACAACCGCCCGGTATTTCAGAATAAGTCACCAGATGAAGCTCGCCACCCAGACATTGCTTATAGAATTCCATGGCTTGACGACAGTTTCCGTTAAAGATTAAATAAGTGTTTATATCTTTCATGATTTCGCTCCTATGCTTAATTTAATCCCCGACATGAATTTTCACATCATACGGCGAAGGGCGGCCTTCGTTTCTTTCCAATCGATCTTTTAAACTTAAAAGAAAAGTCACCCACTTGGTGCTGCAATGGTGCATGAACTCAACGGGCTCTTTCCAGTTGGCGTGGGTGAACAGGAACAAAGGTTTGATTTCCTTTGGGTTTCAATTGAAAGGTCACCTGTGTACCCACCCACTCTTTAGGCCCTCTCACACATTTCCATTTCACTAATTGATTCGGCTTTAATTCCTCAACCTTCATATCACAAAATCCAAAAAGAATCGTCCCTCCCTGTTTGGCGTTTCCTTTGGTAGCTGCGATCCACCAATGCGAAAGTCCATCAATCGTGGTCAACGCCTCAAAAACTTCTTTAGGCTCAACTTTAATTCCAACTCTATGAAGAATGTCTGGCATATTTTCTTATTCTCCTTATCCATAAATTATCAAAAAACCAATTCCCGCCGCGCGGCGACAATTGTAGTGTAAATTGGGAAAGAAAAGGTTAAACTTTTCTATACCTCGTCGTTCTCCCAAGCCCGATACGCTCAACCCACAGCGCTTTGCTTATATTTTGGATCTAGAAGATTATATAGGATTATGAAAAGACGTCAAGGGCTCCTTCGTCTCGAGAAAGAAAGGAAAACTGTTTGTAGGGATTAACTTGCGGGCGGATGAAGCTTCACCTGAAACAGGGAAAAATTTCTGTTTTCGTAAATCTTTTCAAGACCCGACGCGTGACTATCCGGCGCGTAGTAGCGCATGAAAACGATGTAATTCACATGATATTTAAAAAGCGCATTCAGGATGGCGGGTTTAATGGATTTATCCATAATCACTTTAAACGGTTCAATATCCGCCAATCGCCGCTGCCACTCAAGCGCAGCTTTATAATCAAAACCAATAATGCCACAATCGCGGTAACAGCAGACGATCTTTCGTTCTGATAAAATTCTAAATCCCCCCATCTCCATATCATTGGGGACAAGAAGATAAGCATTTTTGGGCGTATGATCTTTCACAAACCGCTCTATATCCTCCCAATCTCTTTGCAGCTGCCAGAAACCAGTTCCGTATTTTTGAGCTTTCAAATGCTCCCAATGATAACGACCATACTGCACAAACATCAAGACTAGCGGAATCATGATGAGGAATTTGTGGGGTAAAGTGACCTTTGCGATTTTCTTTCCAAAGAAAACAATTAAGAAACCCAAAAATATCAAAGCCATCCCGCTGTAAAGTTTCATAAAAAATGGCGGTTTAAACTTGTACACCATGAAACTGATCATCCCTGCGATAGCTGCCAGAAAAAAAGCGAACGATAAAATAGTAACAACACGATTTTGGAAACTCTTTCCATAACGATTTGACCGAATAGCTGTGATAAGAAAAAACATCGATAAAACAGCCAATGTTGCAACGAAATCTCCAAAACCCAATAAATAAAACATCGTCGCCAACGGCATCCCAGCCCAGAGAGGGAACTCCTCCGACAATTTGAGCAATAAAATCGTTGTGTATCCCATCAGAAATAAAAGCAGGTATTGCGCGCTGCGCGCCAGATTAAGGTCGAGGATCAAACGATTAGGCTGGACATACGAGAAAAAAAACAGCGCAAGAATCAGTCCCAAGGTACCGAGCGCGCAAGCGGTAAGTTTTTTATCTTTTCTAAAGGCCTCATGATGGACGGTATTCAGCATGTACAACACAATAAGAATCAGATATCTAGGAATGGCCTGTTCAAAATTCCTGAAATCTTTAAAGATCATATTGAGCGGGACATCAAGAAATAAAAAAGTTTGCGGACAGGCAATTTTGTATAGGGCGTACCAATTTTCATAAACCTTGGGATCCGCTGCCGCAGAGGCAGATAATAATCGTTTGGCCGTCCAGATAAGAAACGGCAAAGCACAGATCAGAAAGGCAAAGGATGATTTAACGAGCGAGGTGAATTTATATTTCTTGATATCTAAAACTAAAAATATTTCCAAAAAAATCATCGGGAATAACGCATACAGGGCATGAAAATTTGCGGCACAGCCGAGGATTGCCGACGCTAAAATAAACCGTTCCTTATAAAAAAAATAAATTCCGGCGAAAACAATTCCTAAAGCAAATTCCTGATGCGAAAAAGTTCGGTATAAAAATTCTGGAACACGCCCGATCAGAATAAACATGACCGTACACAAAAACGCGGTTAGTCTTTGGTTGGAAATATGTTTCCAAATTTTATAAATCCCAAAAAAAAGAAAATATCGAGACAAAAGATACAAAATAAAATATGCCGCCGGAATTTGATCAACGGTAATCACCCGAGCCAGTAACGGAAACATGAAGGTCGTAAAATTTTTCTTGAGGCTTTCGACGTAATAATCCCCAACGTACAAGGAAGGATCAATGAGACTTTTTAAGAGAGGAATTTCGACGTGCTGGTCATCCCAACTGTATTGATATCCATTGGTCAGAAGAAAAACGATGAGGATAAGGAAGGAAACAAACCAGTCGGATTTGAAAATGCGGGGAATTTTATATCTTATTTCCAAATAAAAATTTCTCGAAAGACTTCGTACATGAAAGCAGCTCCCCAACGGAGGACTTGTAATTTACGTTCCCCTCCGCTGCGGGCAGGTTCATCACCGGGAATTTCAGCAACCTTCAATTTTCTTTTCGCGGCCCGAATGGACAGTAGCGGTTCCCAACTGATGTTCGTTTTAAACAATCTCTCTTCTGTTTCATAACTGGAATCTTTGTCTAAATCTAAATCATAAATCAAATTTTTCTTGTAAGCACGGTAGATAACCATAGCATCGGTATAGTGAGCGCGGTGAAAAAAATTGATAAAGGTTGTAAATAATTTGTTTCCAAAGCCGGTCACGAGATCATCATCGTAACTTTTAGCTCCCTGCGCATACCGAGAGACAATCACCATATCATATCCCTCTTTCATCTTCTTAATGCACTCAGGAATTAACTCAGAAATAGAATTGCCATCTGGACTAAACGTTAGAATCACATCACCAGTGATATGCGCAAGGGATTCCATGTAGGCATTTCGCATCCCCTTCTTTTTTTGAATAATGATTGGATAACCCATTTTTTTTGCATATTCAATGGTGCCGTCGGTCGACTGGCCATCAACGATCAAAAGCTGATCGTACCATTCTTTTTTGATTTGGGGCATGATGGTCTTCATGCCGTGGATTTCATTTAAGGTTGGAATAAGAAGGGTTACTTTCATAGATAGGAGTTATTATATAATTTGAATTTAGAAAGTATATTAGTTTTTAATATATTTTTGGGGGAATAAGAATTGGAGCGAGAGAAGGGAATCGAACCCTCGTTACCAGCTTGGAAGGCTGGAGTTCTACCACTGAACTACTCTCGCGTAAAAATTTGGTGGGCAGAGAAGGATTCGAACCTCCGAAGCGTAGCGCAGCAGATTTACAGTCTGCCCCCGTTGACCACTTGGGTATCTGCCCAATGTTTCTCTAAAAATAAGCTGGCGAGAGGCCTTGAACCCCCGACCGGCTGATTACAAATCAGCTGCTCTACCAACTGAGCTACGCCAGCGTTATAACAAACATGTCTAAAGTCATAAAAATGAAAATTATTTATACCAGATTTTTTTAGAGCTGTAAAGATGATCTTGTGGATTGGTTTTCCCTTCATCATTTCTTCTTTTTCTTGCCGAATCCACTCCCACCGCTCTTTTTCTTTTCTGATTTATTCTGATCCTCATTTTTGATTTGATTCTTTGCGATGAACCCTGTCAAGAAATCCTGTCCCCAACCAGCGAGCTTTCCATCGCTGTCAAATACCAGAGGAGTTAAGTCGGTGTCTCTGATTACATAATCCTCATATTTATTATCCGTAACATAATATAAAACCTCATAAAACTTTCCTTCTTTGTCATTCAAAATTTCCGAACGATATGGGTTGTTAATAATCACAGCATGCACAAAATCTGATTTAACTTTCATGCTCCGCGTACCCATGAACTTGAGGACCTCTTGTTTATTCATTCCTAAATGAAGCTTCACAAGATGTTCTCTATTAGGTGCTGTTACGCTGGAAATAGAGGCGCAACCGACCATCGATAAAACTAGAACAAATAAAAAAATATTTTTTCTCATCTAAAAAATCTCCCTTCTTGTCTGGAAGCCATAATTTAAAAATCTTTAGGATAGCCTAACATAAAAGAATATCCAACGGTAGTCCAAAATAATTCACTATCAACAATTTTTCATTCACAGCAGATTTGGATATCCATCAAATAACTTTCCAAAAAAACATTTTTTTGCTACCATAACCTATCATTTTTAAAAAGAATTTTTCTTATGCTTTCCCAATTAACCATCGAAAACTTTGCATTGATTGACCGCTTATCGCTTGAATTCTGCGGACAATTGAACGTTCTGACGGGAGAAACCGGCGCCGGGAAATCCATCGTGATTGATGCGCTTCGTTTTGTTTTAGGAGACCGCTTCAATTCTACGCAAATCCGCGATCCCAAACTCCCCTGCTCGGTTGAAGCGGTGTTTGAGCTGACCCGCAAAGATATCCGTCACCCATCGATATTTTCTGAATACCTCAAATCCGATGAGACCCAAATCATTATCCACCGCGCCTTCCTTCCAGACGGAAAAAATAAAATCAAAGTCAACGGCTCTTCTGTCACCGTCAGCCAGCTCAAGGAAATCGGAAATCATCTGATCGATTTTCATGGGCCGCATGACCATCAGCTTCTTTTATCGGATGAATCGCATTTAGGCATTCTGGACCAACTCACCCCCTTAGGAACTTTAAAAGCTGATTATGAAAAAATTTACAACGCATACGCCCAATTGCAAAAAGAATTGGCCGATCTGCAGGAAGCCGGAAAATCGCGCGAACGTGATCTCGATTTATTACAGCACCAGGTCACCGAATTAAGCCAGGTCCCTCTCGATCCCTCCAAGTACGAAGAACTTCTTGCGGAAGAAACCCGTCTTAATAATGCCGAAAAGCTCTACGGATGTGTTAATGCAATTTTAACTCAGATCGAAGATGAAGAAAACGGGATCAGCGAAAAAATCCGCCAGGCCTTTTCACCCATGCGGACATTGACTCAGATCGATCCAAAAACGTCGACGAATATGGAATTGCTGAATCAAATTCAAGAAAATATCCATCAGCTTAAGAGTGAACTCAACGATTATGGCAACAGCCTTTCCTTTGAACCTGAAGCAGCCAAAGAAATCCGCAATCGCTATGACATTTATGAAAACATCAAACGCAAATACGGTCCTTCTCTTGAGGCTGTTCAGCAATTCTTTACCGAGGCTTCAAAGCGTTATGAACTTTTGAAAAATTTAGAACACAACGATCAACAGCTGCGAGAGCAGATCATGAGTAAAGAAAAGGAATTAAAACGGATTGCCGGTAAAATCACCACGGAACGTCAAAAGACTTCGATGACGCTGCAAAAAACCATAGAAAAAGAATTATCAGAGTTGGGCATTGTTCATGTTCAATTTGAAAGCCGGATCGAGAAAACCGAATTGAACCGTCATGGACACGATCGAGTAACCTTCTACATCAGCCCGAATGCCGGCGAGGAACTTAAACCTCTTTCTCAAATCGTCTCATCAGGAGAAGCGGCGCGGTTGATGCTGGCCCTCAAAAAGGCATTGATCAAAGTGGATCCCATTCCGGTTTTAATTTTTGATGAAATCGACGCCCAGATCGGAGGACGGTTGGGGACGATCACCGGGACTAAACTCAAAGAAATTTCTAAAATCCGGCAGGTGATTTTAATCACTCACTTAGCACAGATCGCGGCGTTCGGCGACAACCATTTCAAAGTCACCAAAGGCATTAAAAACGGACGAGCCCTTACTCAGGTCAACTTGCTTGATTCTCCAGCGAGGGTCAAAGAGCTCGCCCAAATGATGAGCGGAGCGAAAGAAACTTCGATTTCCATTACCCACGCGCAGGAACTATTAGCCAAGGTCGGAAACAAATAAAGACAAATTTTATTGTAGAGGGAAATACTGGTTGATGGAGTGAAATCCGGACGCAATTTCCTCAATATATTTCTAGAAAAATTGGGTTCGTCTGAACGGAATCAGCCAGTATTTCCCTTGGTAACGTCGTTTTAATCTAAGAAGGAGTTGGAAATGAAAAAAATCGGTATCATCACCAGCGGCGGAGATTGCGGGGGATTAAACGCGGTCGTTAAAGGCGCCGCGCAAATGGCGCAGGCCAAAGGTGTTTCTTGTTATATCATTCCCAATGGTTACGCCGGGCTTTATAACCTTGTTGATTTTGACAGTTTGGTTGAACTGAGTTCGCATCGGATTGATGAGATCGACGCTAACCTTGCCGGCTCCGAGGGCGGACATTCGCGGGTGAAGATTAAAAAAATTGAAGATCCCGGTAAATATGACCGCATCAAACAGGGCCTGAAGAAATTCTCAATCGATGGATTGGTCATCAGCGGTGGAGACGACTCGGGAAGTGTGATGATCGATTTAGCGCAGCAAGGAATCAAATGCGTGCATGCCCCCAAAACCATGGACCTGGATCTGCAGACTTATTCGGTCGGCGGCGATTCAACGATTCACCGCATTGCTAATTTTGCCCAGGAACTTAAAACAACCACCCAGACTCATCGCCGGATTCTGGTCATGGAAGTTTTCGGACGCTATACCGGGCACACCGCCTTTCGAGGAGGCGTTGCGGCCGAAGCTGATGCTATTCTTATTCCGGAGATCGCCGTAAATTTTGATGTCCTCTACGAACATACCAAAAAACGTTATATGGCAAGAATCGCCCACAGCGATGTCAAAGGCGGGTCCTATACGATTATTGTGGCTGAAGGATTGAAAGATGCCTCGGGAAAAGATATCGTGGATGATACCTCCCTGCCGGATGCCTTCGGGCACAAACGTTTGGCCGGGGCCGCCAAATATGTCTGTCAAGAACTCACCCGTCGTTTCAAAACCGATCCCGAAATTGAAAAATTCATGAAAGCGCAGCACATGTTTGTGAAAGGGATCTACGAAATTCCCGAGGCACGCTCGGTTGTCCCGGGACATCTGGTGCGCTGCGGACACTCTTCTCCCTATGATGTGATCTTCGGAAAAGAAGCCGGGGCAGCGGCGGTTCTCTTGCTTCTAAAAAATATTTTTAGCGTGACCATCGTCGGCGTATCCGGAGACACCATCCGGTACATGAATACCTCGGAAGCCATTCAACAGAGGTATGTTGATCCCAATTTGATTTCTTTTTATGAAAATTTAGGGATATGCTTTGGCCGTCTGCCGGCAAAAAGTCATCAGGAATTCAAAAAGGTCTCCCCGCCCATCGAACGATATCTCTAAAATTTGATATTGACCCCCACGTTAAAATTCCGTCCCGGAGAGGGAAAAAAACTCTGGGCCGAGGAGAATGCAGATTTAACAACGGTCGAAGAGTAGTACTGGTTAAAAATATTATCCACGCCGGCATAAATTTCATAATTTGGCTTTTGGAAAGCAATCTTACTGTCGACGGTCAAGTAAGGTTTCACCTTAGGGGTTATGTTGGATTGATCGTTGATCGCAAATTGACTGCCGACATAATGTCCCATGAAAGAAAGACGATAATTTTTAAAAAAATGACTGGTCAATCCGGCATGAAATTGCTGTTCGGGAACAAGCGGGATATTTTTTCCGTCACTGGCCCCTCCTCTAAACAAAGGTCTTTGCCAGGTATAATTCGTGGTAATTTTCAGTTTCTTAAAAAATTTCAGATCAAAAAATTTTAACACGTCCGTTTCCTGCCCCACCTCAACTCCGTAACGCCGCGTCTTATCATAATTGCTGTTCGAAAAAGTCGTTGGATCAAAAAAGATCTCATTTTGAATATCCATAAGATAAGGTGTAAGCGTCAATTCGACGGCGTCATTAAAATTATGTCTCACTCCTACCTCGTACTGAATCCCTTTTTGTTGATTGAGGCTGGTATCTAATGTCCCGCTGAATGAACTATACCATTCATCGGTGGCTAAAAACCGGAACGTTCGTTGAACATTCGCGTGAACATTCGATCCCTTCGCGTACTCATACTTCAACCCTCCTAAGTACACAAAAACATCCGGATGCTGTTTCTCATCGACACTGACCCCGTTTCTCTGACTGAAGGCATAATCGGCCTTGTAGTATCGTGCCCCACCATTCAAGTATAAATGATCCCACACCTCATACTCGGTCAAATTAAAAAGACCGATATCAGCTTTAGAAATTGTTAGATTATCGTTATTACTTCCGCTTCCGATAATATCGTTTTGCGTATCGTAAAAGTCGATCCCGGAGACAAAGTGAAACTCTTTATCAAAGATCGTATGATCAAAAATATATTTGGTGGTCAGACCCGTTGTTTTAATCGTCCGGCTGGTATCAAAACGAGAAAAACTGTCAAAGACATCTCTATCCCGAAGATATAAATCAAAAACCAGATCCCCCAAATAAAGATCTTCTGGCCAGGGGGTGATATTGAAACCTAATTTCAAATTATTATCTTTGCTGTTGGCGAAATCGTTTAGATGGGTACTGGCACGCGGACCTAACGCCGAAAGATTTGCTCCGCTTAACCCCCCGGGGAGCCCATAATCATCCCGGTGATACGAATAATCAACATCCATCGAAAATTTTGGAGAAAATTCATAACCTAAACGCGTATTAAAATCTTTGGAAAGCACGTCGCTATTTTGCCGATACCCGTGGTTATCGTCATACCGGGAATAAAAGAAGTAGGAAAGTTTTTTCTTGGATCCAGAGAGCTCTAAGTCTGTTCCTCGTCGATCATAACTCCCCGTATAAGCGCCCAGACGTCCGCTTAAAGGGCCATTCCCTTTTTTCGTAATAATGTTCACGACTCCGCCCACCGCCCGATCTCCATACAAAACCGAGCCCGCGCCGCGAAGGATTTCAATACGATCAACAGAACTCAAAGGAATCTGCAGCAAATCCGGAGCGGAAATATCAACAGTATTTAGAATGCGGTCATTGACTAAAACCAGGACATTACGCGCCGCCGTGTCTCCAAAACCGCGGATATCCACAACCGCAGTCTTGGCCGTGCTGTTATCAGTCATATGAACCGCTAAGGCCTCGTTTAAAATCTCCGGAATGTTTTGGGCCTGGGAGGCTTCAATATCTTCTCGATCAATGACGGTGACATTCCCGGCGACTTTATAATCGTGCTGAGCCATGCGGCTGGAGGTTACGATAATTTTTTCGAGTTTGACATTTTGATCGTCAGCAAACACCGTCAGGCTGAATGTCCCATCAATAGTAAATAACACCATAATCCCAAATAAAATTTTTTTCATTTCTTCTCCTCAAAAAATAAAAACTCCCAACCGCCCCGCACCTCATGGATGCGGTTTGATTGGGAGTTTCCCTGATTTAACAACCCAATATCTATGTATTCTTTACTGTCTCGCGCAGTAGTGAACTTAACTTAACCGGTAGGTCTTCTGACTTCTGGATTGTGTAATTGTAAGAATTACACCCTAATTCTTTGCCTTCTCACCCCGCTTTAAACGGGGCGATGGCCTTTCGTAAGTTTCGGAAATCCAGCTACAGCGGCGGGACCGTGCCTGATTTTAACAAGCTTCCCTTTTAATCCCGACGTAACGTCGGGACACCAGTAAGATTGATTTAATCTAAAAGAACGTTGGTCAGTTTTGTTTCTTTAATACGGACAGCCACAAGTTCATACAGGCCAAAAATCGCAAATGAATAAACGATCGTACTTGAAAGTGTGGCTCTAAAAAAAGGCACGGCCAGGATGAAACATTCCTGTAAGCCGCTCAGTGTCCGTGGATACAAGTTCGACATGAGCCATGTGCCAAAATTTGTTACAAGGAAAAAAAATACCGCCGAAAATAAACTTGTGCTCAGGATGTTGATGGGATTTCGATTGTGCCTTAGCCAAAATCCCAAAATCGAAATCACAACAACACTTCCCCATGTAAAAAGAATCGTTTCGTGCAGACCAATAAAAAGATCAGAAATGATCATCAGAGCCAGGGGGAACAAAACTGCGGTGCGTTTGGGAAGATAAGCGCCGCTGAATAACGCGAGTGCGACGATGGGAGTAAAGTTTGGGATATGGATGATAAACCGTGAAGCGATGCCGATCAGTAATAGTAAGAATGCTAACATAAAAATTTTCTCCTAAGATTTAAAATGCATGGATACTATAAAAAAATTTGTCCGTTCTGTCAAGAGGTATGTTAAGTTATCTATGGTTCCAGCTTAATTCGCGCTGATCAGCGCGAATTGGGTAAGCCCGATAAAACTGTACCGCCCAACATTCCATAACTCCAGCTGAATTGTCGGCGCGCGCCGACAATTGGTGTAGGGTTCCGGAAACGCGTACTTAATTCCACTTTTAAGTTTGCAAAGCTTTAGGAATTTTCTCGAGGATATCGCTGGCGATCATGGAGATCATTGTTTTATCCCGCGCGGCAAGGTCGCCGGCTTTCCCATGAAAATAACAGGCGAGTTTGGTCAATTCAAAGGCTGATAACCCTTGAGGTAATCCTTGCGCCAAAAAAGCGGCCAGCATACCGGTTAACACATCCCCGCTTCCGGCGGTTGCCATGCCGGGATTGCCGGTTTTGTTGATATAAATTTCTCCCTCGGCAGATGCCACGATGCTGTGGTGACCCTTGAGGAGCACAATCACGTTGAACCGACGGGCAAAGTCGCGGGCCACTTGAACGCGATTTGTTTGAATAAAATCTTTATCGAGTTTCGAGAGGCGGGCCATTTCTCCTGGATGCGGGGTTAAAATTTTGATGGTCTTTGTTTTTTTGAGGACACTGGTGTCTTCCACCACGATGTTGAGCGCGTCCGCGTCGATGACCAAAGGCTTTTGAATTTTTTCGACAATTTTTAAGACGAGCCGTTTGGTTCCGGGTTCGGTGGACAAGCCACAACCGAGGGCCAGAACATCACAGGGAAATTTTTCAATCTCGCGAAATGCAGAACTATTCAAAGACGCCTTCGAAGTTTCGGCAAGCGGCAGCGTCATAATGACGGGCGATATTTTTTTTTGTAAAACATTATTCAAACTCTGCGCAATTCCAACGGTCACCAACCCCGCGCCGGAGCGCATCGCCGCCAATGAACTTAACGCGGGAGCCCCGAGCATACGGCGTGAGCCGGCCAGAATCAAGAGATGACCAAAATTATTTTTGTGGGAATCTTTCTTACGACGTGATAAGTGCGCTGGCAACCGCATAGTTTGAGGTGTGCGAGATGGAAATCAAAATTTTCTTGGTAAATTTTTTGTCCCGGTAACGGCAGACCGGCTTTCCATCTTCATCATTAGTAATGGATATGTCTTTCCAATTGATATGAGAATTTTTTCCGAAGGCTTTTAAGACCGCTTCTTTGGCCGCGAAACGGCCGGCAAAATGCTGGCTCGGGTAACGGCGCTGTTTGGAATACGCGATTTCTTCGTCGGTAAAAACATGATTCAGAAAATGATCTCCCCAGCGTTCAATCGCTTGGGCAATGCGTTGTACCTCGACGATGTCGATGCCGGCCCCGGAGATCATACTCGAATCAGCTGAATCATTTCTTTAACCGCGTTTTCCAAACCAACAAATATCGCCCGGGAAATAACGGCGTGACCGATATTCAATTCCTCTATTCCCTGAATCTGGGCAATCGCTTTTGCATTCACATAATTTAAACCATGCCCGGCGTTGACTGTTAAACCCAAACTTTGGGCATATTCCGTCATCGCAATCAATTGTTTCAGCTCTCGATGGATCCCTGCTTTTGTAACGGCTTTAGAATAACGTCCCGTATGAAGTTCAATGATGGTGATGCCCATCTCTTTGGCTTTTAAAATTTGTTTTTTGATGGGATCAATAAAAAGACTTACCTCAATCCCCTTTGAAGATAACAGGCGAAGAACATTTTGAATTTTTGAAAAATTACGGATCACATCCAAACCGCCTTCCGTTGTGACCTCCTGGCGCCGTTCTGGGACAAGAGTGGCTTGATCCGGTTTAAGGGAAAGGGCGATCTTAACAATTTCCGGATGGATCGACATCTCAAGATTAAAATGGGTTTTGATGACTTTGCGCAGTTGCCGGACGTCCCGGTCATGGATATGCCGGCGGTCTTCTCTTAAATGGGCGACGATACTGTCGGCGCCAGCGCGTTCGCAAATTTGGGCCGCGAGAATCGGCTCAGGGTCTTTTTCACAACGGGCTTGACGGATGGTTGCCACATGATCAATATTGATTCCTAGTTTTACCATGACTTCACTTAAGCAATTCACCATTCACGTAAATCCACGTGATAATGGCCAACAGCAACGCAACCACTTTTAATCCCCAATTATTGATAAGCCATTTTGGGTTCATGTTTCGTGTTCGCCCGTTTAATTAACAATTCGGTTAAAATCTCATTGAGAGTTTCTTTATCTTTGATCGGAATAAAACTTCCATCCGCGGCAACCGATATATTTCCGGTTTCTTCTGAAACCATCACCACGATACAATCGGTTTGCTCGCTGATGCCCATGGCCGCGCGGTGCCGCGTTCCGGTGGATTTACTAAGATTTGGATTTTCCGAGAGCGGAAATAAACACGCGGCAGCGACGATCCTCTCTCCCCGGATAATAATGCCACCGTCATGCAGAGGGGATGCGAGAGAAAAAATACATTGGATAATCTCTGAGGAAACTTTTCCATCCATCACGACCCCGCTTTCAACGAAAGTCTTAAGCTGCGTCTCGCGTTCAATCGCGATGAGGCAGCCCGTACGTTGGCGGGAGAGTTTGTGAACCGATTGGACAATCTGCTCAATAATCAACAGGAGTTCGGATTCCGCCAGGTCAATGTTAAATAAATGCTGCTGCCCGAGACGGGCAAGCCCTTGACGTAATTCAGGCTGAAAAATGATCAAGACCGCGATAACCGAAATGGCAAAAAGTTTGGTCAACAGCCAATTGAGAGTATCTAAACCGAAAATCTGCGACACGAGGAAGGCAATCAGGAGGTACGTAATGCCTTTTAAAACCTGAAAGGCGCGGGTTCCCTGGAAGAAAACGAGGATCCGGTAAAACACAATCCACAAAATCAGAATTTCAATAATCGGTTTTATTTTGGTATAAATCGAGAAGAAAATAAAAGTCATATCGTTCATTGAGGGCTCATAATGGCATCGGTCATGAGGACCGCTTCTTTGATTTTTTTCACATCATGCACCCGGACAATATGGGCGCCGTTCATAATGGAGGCGCACACCGCGGCAATCGTTCCAATAAGACGCTTCGAGACATCTTTTTTCAAAACCTGGCCGATGAATGATTTTCTCGATGGGCCCACTAAAATAAGAACGTTGAGAACTTTAAAATCTTTTAAATGACAAATCAATTCTAAATTATGTTTCAGAGTTTTCCCGAAACCGATGCCTGGGTCAATAATGATTTTATCTCTTTTAATACCGGCGTCCAAACATTTTTCAACCCCCTGCCGCAGTTCGAGAAGAACCTCGCGCAGTAAACTTTTGTAATGCGCCTGATCCTGCATGGTCTGCGGCGTCCCTTTGATATGCATCAGAACAATAGCGGCGTTATAACGTGAGACCATTTTTAAAAGTGGACGGTTGAGCTGGGTTCCCATAATATTATTGATGATCTGCGCGCCGGCATCAAGAGCCTGACGGGCCACCACCGGTTTATAGGTATCCACCGAGATGGGAACTTTCATCTTTGAGGCAAGGACTCGAACCGTTGGAATAATGCGTTTGATTTCTTCCTTCACGGAAATCTTACGGCTGCCGGGACGGGTAGATTCTCCTCCCACATCAACCATATCCGCTCCATCACGGACGAGTTTTTCAGCAATCGCTAAAACTTTACTTAAATCTTTTGTGCTTTTGACTAAAATACCGTCTTGGCTGAATGAATCCGGCGTTAGATTGAGAATTCCCATGATGTTAGTTTGCCGGCCTAAAGACAAACTAAAATTTCCTGCCTGAATCAAAAATTCTTTTCGTGAATATCCAGTACTCAACTTATTTCAACCATTTTTCATATCTGGAAGCGGTTTTTCATTTACCGGAGAAATAACGTCACCAGAAGAATGCTCCTTCTCTGCAGCTGTTGCGGGGATCCCCAGAAAAATACGCGCGTCGTCAATGTCGATCACTTCTTTCTCGATGAGTCTTCGGGTGAGAAGTTCTAATTTATCACGATTTTTCAAAAGTAATTCTTTGGCGCGGTTGTAAGAGCCGTCGACAAAACGCCGTACTTCACCATCAATCGCCTTCGCTGTTTCTTCACTGTAATCCCGCTGCTCCATCAGGTCTTTCCCTAAAAAGAGCTGATGATGATGCCGTCCCAGGGTTAAGGTCCCCAGTTTTTCACTCATGCCGTACTCACAAACCATTTTTCTGGCAATCCCGGTCGCTACTTGCAAATCGCTGTAAGCGCCGGTTGTCACCTCATTCAAACAGATTTCTTCCGCCGCCCGTCCACCGAGCGCGACAGACAATCTTCCAAGAAGTTCTTTCTTGGTCCAATAATGCCGGTCTTCGACGGGAGGCGTTAAGGTGTAACCTCCCGCCATCCCGCGGGGAATAATGGAAACCTTCGAAAACGTATCCACTTCCTCAATCAGGATCGATAAGAGCGCGTGACCGGCTTCATGATAGGCGGTAATTTCTTTTTCATTTTTGGACATCGTCCGACTTTTTTTCTCGGGTCCCATGGTCACCCGTTCGATCGCGGCATGCATTTCTTCGAATCCGACAAAATCTTTATTGTTGCGCGCGGCCAAAAGAGCGGCTTCGTTGCAGACATTGGCCAGATCAGCGCCGGAAAAATAAACAGTCTGACGAGCAACTTTTTTAAGATCCACATCCGGGGCCATTTTAATATTTTTTGTATGCACCTTTAAAATGGCTTCCCGTCCTAAAATATCCGGCAGGTTCACAACGATCTGACGATCAAAACGTCCGGGACGAAGCAGTGCCGGATCGAGTGTATCCGGACGATTGGTCGCGGCAATCAAAATCAACCCGGCTTGCGTATCAAAACCATCCATCTCAACTAAAAGCGCGTTTAAGGTCTGCTCGCGTTCGTCGTGCCCGCCGCCGATTCCGGAAAATCGTAACCGCCCAACCGCGTCGATCTCATCAATAAAAATGATGGCACCCTTTCCCGAGACCTTGGCCGCCTTTCGGCCTTGATCAAAAAGGTCGCGCACCCGTGAAGCGCCGACTCCCACAAACATCTCAACAAAATCCGACCCGCTCAATGAAAAAAACGGAACATCAGCCTCGCCCGCCACGGCTTTGGCCAAAAGTGTCTTCCCTGTTCCCGGTGGGCCGATCAACAAAACGCCTTTAGGAATTTTTCCGCCCAATCTCTGGAATCTTTTGGGTTCTTTCAAAAATTCAATGACTTCCTGCAATTCTTCTTTGGCTTCATCAACACCGGCAACGTCGACAAATGTAATTTTGTGATCTTTGCCGGTGATCTTGGCCCGGGATTTTCCGAACGACCAAATTTTATTTCCCATCTGATTTCCCCGGTAAGAAAAAAACCAGATCAACAAAAAGAAAAGAATGACCGGCATGAAGGAAAAAAATAATTGGCTCCAAAAAGTTTTTAGCGGAACCACTTTAAAATCAGGGACGTTTGTGCGGATCAAATCAAGAAGGGCTTTGTCATCGGGCGGGATATCAACCGTAAATTTTGCGCCGTCTTTCAAGACGCCGTGCAGGATGTTTTCGGTTAACTCGAGACTTTTAATCTCGCTGTTTTCTTTCGTACTCTTTCTCACTTTTTCATAGAACTGGCTGTAGCTGATCGTTTCCTCTTTGGGCAGAGTATTATTCATTTCCGGACGGCTGAGCAACAAGAGAAACATAAAAAATAGGATCATCCAAAAGATCCAGTTATTGTTCATCGGGGGACGATTTTTCATGGAGAATTTCTTAAACGATTTTTTTAGTTCGGGTTTTGCGATATTCGGGTTGGACATATTTAAATTCCTTTTGATTGAGAAAACTTTTCAATAGTGTTTCATAACTTTTACGAAAATCAGTATAACGTAAAGCATTACATAATCAAGCACTTCTTATCTTTTAGGACTGTTATGAAATAGTTTTTCCCGTCATTCTGAGCGAAGCGAAGAATCTCATCGAGAAGAGATTCTTCGTCGCTATGCTCCTCAGAATGACGGCAATTGACATTTTGTTACAGTCCCTTTCTAGAACCCCAAAAGACCAAACAGTTTTTGTCCCTTGAAGCGCTGAGTCCTCCAGGAAGATGGACGACCGACCCCGTTGGACGATGCTGAATCAAGTCCTCAATCTCACTGAGGTGTCCAAAGGTCAGTTGATTCAAATCGCCTCGAAGCCTTTCGATCGAGAGACGAATGAGCATTCTTTGCAGGGCGCGATGGGTTTTTTGTAAGAGGGAAAGTTTTAATTTGATCGCGACAGGACTCTGGGATGCCACGAGTTTGGTTAAAATCTTTTTTGACTGTTCCTCTAAATAATCATAGTCGCCGGCTAAAACATCCGCGAGATGAGCTAAAACTTCTTTGATCCGGTGGTTATAACTTTTTTCCAGATTAGGGATCAATTCCCTGCGGATTTTATTTCGAAAAAATTTAAGATCCGTGTTGCTGGAATCGATTCGAAAGGACAGTTTTTCTTTTTTTAAAAAGCGTTCGATTTCTAAACGCGGGATATCTAAAAGTGGACGAATAAAACGAAACCCGTTGATCTGCCGTCGGGGAAGAATCCCTCTCATCCCCATCAACCCCGTGCCGCGGATGACCCGCATCAAAACCGTTTCGGCGAGATCGTCCTGGGTGTGGCCGAGCGCAATGACCTTTGCATCCTGCTTTTTTGCCACATCCATGAAAAATTGAAAACGATAGTCCCTGGCGATTTCTTCCTGCGATCCGTTTTTTTGAAAATCGCTTTTTTTAAGCGAGCGCGCCGTCAAGGATAATTTCCATCGATCACAAAGTTTTTCAACAAACCGCTGATCCAGCCACGCGTCCTTGCGTAATCGATGGTTCAGATGCGCCACGTGCAGCGTGATTCCCAGTTCATAGCGCAAGGCATTCAAGATATAAAGCAGAACAACCGAATCCGGCCCGCCGGAGACTCCCACAATCACCCGTTCACTTTTACGCAAAAGTTTATGATCGTCAATCGTCTCTTTAACTTGGGCGACAATGTCCATCAGATTTAGAATTTATTAAACCACTTAACACCGAAATAAGCCGTGATCGCTAATAGAGAAGTTGATAAAAAAAGGATGACCCAGGTTTTGGCATGGAGGTGCATGTGATCTTAAAAGAGGTTAAGCTTTCAATTGCTTTGCAGGCCGCGCTTTTCTCTTCTGGCTTCCTGGTAGGCTTCTCGAAGCTGGGGAGCGTATTTTCTATTTAACGGGGTGAGTTTAAGGTTTGCGAATCCCTGCCGTAAAATTTCTGCATTGACGAGTGTTCCATCTTTTAGAAAAACATAAGCCAGCGTTCTTAAATCCTCGCTTTTGTTCTGCACATCAAATTCCAGACGGACATATTGTCCTTCCAATAAATTTTTAGCAAAATCATAGGCCTGTTCTTCAATGGGGGTTTGGGGATCCGCCTTTTCCTCAATCGGGAAACCATGCTCATCCGTCGGGAGATTACCTTTGCGGCGCGGGGCATCCGGGGCATTCAAGCCGATCAGCTGGATCTTTTCTCCGCTTTCGAGCGTGATGATTCCAGCGGTCACAACTTTTTCCACCCGCACATTCGCATAATTCTTTGATAAATCCGATCCAAAAAGAGAATCCGTAGTCGATTGCGCGAGAGCCCAGTCAGGAAGAGTGAGGAGAATAAGATAAAAGGAAAAAATGAATTTTTTGTATTTCATAAAAAGTCTTTCATGGCGGCCCGCCTTTGGCGAGGCTCGCCATTTACACCTAGAAATATTTTAGAAAAAAGAATTGTTTATCCTTATCGTTTTTCCTTTTCTGAAAGCATTCTAAAGGATTCAATTAAGGTTTACTGAGCATCAAAAACCTTTTTCAATATCTTCTAACGCTTGATCATGATTAAGATGATGCCCAGCAATAGTTGTTGTTACTTTTAATATTTCCAAGGCTTTTTTTGCAAACTCATTAGCAGCCGGATTGCTTTGTTTTCTTAGGCATCCTGCTAACGCATAGTACGAAAAAGGGAAATTAGAGTCTAATTCTATTGCTTGTTTATACTTAGCTATAGCTGTTTCATCACATTTCCATGTAATTATATGAGTCTCCTTATTCTCAGAAAGAAGATCTTCCATTAGACGTGATATAGAGGTGTTTAGCTTAACAGGCCCCTGCATATCATAGGGAGACCCATAAATACTAAGGGTAGAAACATAGCTATATTTCTTTACGTCTGATATAGTACTTTCAAGATTTTTTAACTGAAAAGCTAACTTCGAAAGAGCCTCTGCTTCTGTACCAGTAAATCGTTCGAGAGCAATGGTTTTAAAAGGTGCTAATTGCGATTCCAATCATTGTATCTCAAAATTTTTTTTATTAATTTCCTCTTTAAGACTTAAATTTACCTTAGTTATCTCATCATGCTTATTGAAATTCAAATATAAAACAGACCCACAAATAATCAAAGACAAAATACAGACAATAATAAATAATTTTAGATTTTGTGTTTTTACTTCGACAGCTGATTCGTAAATTTCCTTAATTTCTTTGAATAGATTAGGAATGAAAGGCATAATTTTTGATTGAATTTAGAACAGTGTAGTAAAAATGGCGGCGAGTGGATTTAAACCACTGACCTGTCGGGTATGAACCGAATGCTCTATCAGCTGAGCTACGCCGCCGTATGAGATTTGTTCTCGTTGAAAAAAATCAGGTGTTATAGACCAAACACAGCAGCAGTATGATGACGACGCTGGAAATAATATAAAAATCATTGAAATAAAAAAAATCGAGGACCCGTTCTGCCGGAGAATAAATATGCGCGGTATGATCCGACGGGACGGTCCCGGTATTTTTGATCTCCAGGACTTCGGATTTTTTGAGCCTCAGGAATTGATCGGCGATACGGTAGGCTTGGAGTTTTTTCTCCTCAACCAAATCCATCACTTTTTTTTCTGAGACACCGAGGACCTGCGCGGTTTCTCTGACGGAAATATACTGATTCGTCGTCATTTGATGCGTCCGGAGGCGGCCCAATTATCGATGCGATTGCGTTCGAACTTCCAGCTCTCGCCGTTTTTGATGGCCGGGATTTTCCCTGAATTGGCCAGTTCAACCAAAGAGGGAGAATCAATCTCTAAATATTTCGCCAGTTCATCCACCCCCAAAAAATCCTCAACCATCTGGCATCGGCCTTGAAAAACAGCCCCTTCAACGATATTCAACTTTGGCGTTGAGATGTTTCCGGTCAAAACAGCCGTGGGCATTAAAACCAGCATGGTCTTGGCAACGATATCGCCGCGTATTTTTCCCGCGATGATAATATTATCGCCGTTGATCGCGGCCTCGACAAAAGCATTAGCGCCGATCGTTAGAGTTCCGCGCGTTTCGAGGGTTCCGTTAAAATTCCCGTTGATTTTTAGATTCACGGGATCTTTAAACGTGACGGTCCCCTGCATCTGAGCGCTGATCTCGATGCTTTTTTCTTCCGGTTCTTTTAAATCTTTCCGATCTCGAAAAGCCATGTGAACCTCCTTGTTAAAATTTTGTCAGTAGATATATATCAAAATTAAAAATAGAAGTCAACCCTTCGACTTCATTAAATGAAAAGCCAGCCCGGCGATCATCGCGGCATTATCCATACATAAAGAAAGCGGCGGAAAAAATACGTTGATCTCTTCTTCCCGGCCGCGCCACTCAAATTTCTGGCGTAAAGCCGAATTGGCCGCCACTCCTCCTCCGATCAATAATGTCTTCAGCTTTTTCTTCTTGCACGCCGCGATGGATTTTTCGACCAGGATAGAAACCACGCTTTCCTGAAACGCATAGGCGATGCGTTTCACCGAAAATTCATCGGACGCTTTATTTTTTTTCAGATGATACAAGACCGCGGTTTTGACGCCGCTGAAACTAAAATCAAAGGTGCCGGGTAAATCCGCGCACGGAAAGTGGATTTGTTTATTGACTCCCTCCTTGGCCAAACGATCCAGAATCGGCCCGCCCGGATAACCCAATCCTAAAACCCTTGCCACCTTATCATACGCTTCTCCCGCCGCGTCATCCCGGGTTTGTCCCAAAAGAATACAATGATGAAAATTTTTGACATGAAAAAGACTCGAATGCCCGCCGGAGACGACCAGGCCAATCGCAGGCAGAGTTGGTTCTTGAAATTCCCCTCCCTTAAACCTCAAAAAATTTGCGTACAGATGCGCCTTGATATGATCCACTTCAATCAAAGACTTTTTTAAGGCAAAGGCCAGGGCGCGGGCAAAGGAGACGCCCACCAAAAGTGATCCGATTAATCCCGGTGATTTTGTAACGGCAATAACGTCAATTTCTTCTAACTTCAGTTGAGCCTCCTCTAGCGCCTCACGCACAACGGTATGAATCAACTCGAGCTGCCGGCGGGAGGCGATCTCCGGAATAATCCCGCCGTATTTCTGATGATCTTTCAAACTAGATGAAACAACATTCGAAAAAACTTCCCGGCCGTCTTCAACAACACTGGCGGACGTTTCATCACAGGATGTCTCAATTCCTAAAATTCTCATCGAAGAAATTCCTCTACACTGACGATTTGAAAACCTTCTTGCTGTAATTTTTCAAGTTGTTCTTTCACAATCTGCAAAGTCAGCGGACGGTCGTGGCCGATGGCAACCGCGAAGCCTCTTCGCCGCGCGAGTTTTGCCAACTCGGCAAATTGATTTTCGATGTAAACGCGTTCATTTTTATTATCCAAAAAAACGTCCCGTTGGGTAAAGTTAATCTGCATTTCACGGGCTAAATCCCTGCAGATGGATTTGCTCGTGACCATACTGTCCAAGAAAAAAAGTTTGCGCTCTTTGAGCCGGGCAAAAACAATCGACATCAAACGCCGGTCTTCGGTGGCCTTGGATCCCATGTGATTATTGACTCCCTCGACAAAAGGAACCTCATCCAAATTTTTTTCTAAAAGACGTTCCACCCTTTGCTGGCGCATGTTCGTCGTGATGATGTAATTGCTCGGATAATGCTCGAGATACTGATGCGGTTCTAAAGGAAGATGCAGCATCACAACTTTGTGATGATCGTGCGCACACTCGGCAATGGCCTTCGAATACGCCAGGCCCGGGAGAACCGCCACTGCGATCGGCTGAGGAATATCCTTGATGGCCCCACAAGACTCTAGATGATACCCCCAATCATCCAGAACAATCGCGATACGCCCGGCGGAGGAGGACGGTTTTTTCTGGACAGTTTTCGCTGCGGATGGCCTCGGGGAAACCGTAACCGGCACGATGGGTTGGGTGGCTATGACGGGCGTTTGCTTGAGAATTTCTTTCTGCTGCGGATTCAACAGCAAAAACGTTTCGATCACCACAATGATCAATAAGATACCGATAACAAAATTTCGTGAGTCCCCTTGCTTCTTACGTTTGGTGCTCATGGGTTACCATCGTCGCACTCTTGGCGGGTTGGCTGAAACCTTGATAAATCCTAATCCCTTTAATCACACTGATGGCACTTTGGATCTGGTTATCTTGTAAAAGTTTATTTTTCTTTTCCGTATCTTTTTGCTGCTGAGTGACGATTTCCGGATTTTTGGCATTATGCTTTTCCACATCCCCAAAAATTTTGTCAACCTCTTTTTTCTTGCCACCTTCTTGTTCTTCCGGTGGAAACAGTCTTTTAACTTCGACATCCGGAACGATTCCAATCCCATGAATGCACACCCCCGATGGAGTAAAATATTTCGCGGTGGTAAGTCTGAGGCCGGAACCGTCGGGAAGAGGAATGACGGATTGCACCGAACCTTTTCCAAAAGATTTCTCTCCTACAATCACCGCGCGTTTATTATCCTTTAAAGCGCCGGCGAGAATTTCGCTCGCGGAAGCACTTCCTTCATTAAGCAAAACCACCATCGGCCAGTTAACGAATTCATTGCTGGTATTGTTCGAGCGGGCTTCCGTGTTTTGGGAAGGCCGTCGTCCTTTGGTGGAAACAATGAGTTTATTTTCCGGCAAAAATTCTTCGGTGATCTTGATGGACACATTCAGCAGTCCACCGGGATCGTTACGTAAATCCAAAATCAAACTATCCGCTCCCTCCTCTTTTAATTTTACTAATGTCTTATGAAATTCGGCATACGAATCTTCACGGAATTCAACCAGACGCAGATATCCAATATGGCTATCGAGGATCTGCGCATCTTTAATATCCTGCACATGAATGATTTCTCGGGTGATGGTGTAATCGTGGATCTTCAATTCATCTTCACGGAAAACCGTGATCTTAATGCCGGTGCCTGGTTTTCCCCTCAGTTTTTTGACCGCTTCGCTAAGCGTCATATCTTTGGTCAGGTCATCTTCGATTTTAACAATCTTGTCTCCAGCCTTAATCCCTGCCTTCCAGGCCGGGGTATCTTCGATCGGAGAAATAACGGTTAAGAACCCGTCGCGGATGGAAATCTCAATCCCCAGGCCTCCGAATTTTCCCTGCGTTTCGGTTTTTAGTTCAGCGTAATCTTCCGGGTTCAAGAATTGACTGTGCGGATCCAAAGAAGAAAGCATTCCCTTCAAAGAACCATAAATCAAATCTTTAGGTTTTTGTTCGTCAACGTATTCGGATTGAATGGTTGTGAGCGCGTAGCTGAAAAGTTCAATCTGAGAATACAAATCATCCTTGGTCTTGCGGTCAATCTGTGAAATGGCAAGCTTGGAGACTGAAAAAGAAATCAGCAGTGCCAATAGGATTGTTAAAAATTTCTTAAGCATTGTGAAACCTCCTTGTAATCAATTCTTTGATCTTCTTCGGGTTGGCTTTCCCTTGCGTCTTCTTCATAGCCTGACCGACTAAAAATCCCATGGCGCTTTCCTTGCCTTGTTTGATCTGTTCAACGACCTGGGTATTTTCATTGAGAATTTCTTCAATTAAGTTCTCTAGCGTACCATCGTCGCAAATCTGAGTCAAGCCCCGTTCCCTAATAATTGCGTCAATGGTTTTGCCGGTATCCAATTTTATTTTCAAAACGTCTTTGGCTACGAGATTGCTGAGGACTCCATCCTCGATTTTCTTAATCAAATCACACAATTCCTGCGGCTGTATTTGTAGAGAATTGATTTTGGCTCCCCGGCTATTCAATTCCTGCTGAATCGGGCCGATCAGCCAGTTGCAGACCTTCTTTGTTTCCACACTGAACGCAGCGCATTGTTCAAAAAAACCAGCAAGCTCCTGGTTTTGGATCAGGATCTGCGCGTCGTATTCGGCAAGTTTATACTCTTTCAAAAATCGTTCGAATTTTTCACGCGGCAATTCGGGGACCGATCGTTTGATTTCTTGAAGGGCTGCCTCATCAATCGTAAAAGGCACCAGATCCGGTTCTGGAAAATACCGGTAATCGTGCGCGTCTTCTTTGCTGCGCATGGAAATGGTCATGGCTTTCTCGTCATTCCACAATCGGGTTTCTTGAATGATTTTCTGACCGGAGGAAAGGAGTTTTTGATGACGGATTTCTTCAAATTCTAAAGCAGCCTTAACCGCGCGGAAGGAATTCATATTTTTTAATTCAGTTTTGGTCCCGAGCCTTAGGTCTCCTTTTTCTCGAATGGAAATATTCGCGTCGCAGCGTAAACTTCCCTTTTCCATATCGCAATCGGAAACGTCCAAATACTGCAGAATGAGTTTAAGCGTGGTTAGATAATCGTAGGCCTCCTGCGGAGATCTTAAATCCGGTTCCGAAACAATTTCCATAAGAGGGGTACCGGTTCGATTGTAATCCACGAGACTGCAATTCAAAAAAGTGTCGTGAATCAATTTGCCGGCGTCTTCTTCCAGGTGGGCGCGCTTGATATTGATTTTTTTGAACGATCCGCTCGCTGGGATCATCACCCAGCCGTCATGCGCCACCGGCAGATCATGCTGAGAAATCTGATAACCTTTGGGCAGATCCGGATAATAATAATTTTTCCGGTCGAATTTTATATACGAATTGATCTGACAGTTGAGCGCCAGGGCTGCTTTGATCGCGTACATAAGCGCTTTTTTGTTTAAGACCGGCAGGCTCCCGGGAAGTCCCAGACAAACCGGACAGGTCAGCGTATTGGGCTCTCGGCCAAAAAGATTGGCGCAGCCGCAGAATATTTTCGTCTCTGTGCTGAGTTGAAGGTGGACTTCTAGACCGATGACTGTTTCGAATTCAGGCATTGATAGAAACTCTCTTTGTATGCCATGGCGTACTCTGTTCATAACTGTACGCGATCCGAAAAAGCATCTCCTCGGCAAATGGTTTTGCTAAAATCTGCAAACCAATCGGCAACCCATTTTTTGAAAACCCACAGGGGAGCGAAATCGCCGGAATCCCGGCCAAATTCGCCGAGATCGTGTAAATATCCGACAAATACATCGCCAGCGGATCTTCGGCCTTTTCTCCTATTCGAAACGCCGTCGTTGGAGAAGTCGGAGTCACAATGGCATCAAACTCTTTAAAGACAGAGTCAAAATCATTTTTGATCAGCGTCCTCACCTTCTGAGCCCGTACATAGTACGCCTCATAATACCCGGAAGAAAGCGCGTAAGTCCCGAGCATGATTCGTCGTTTCGCTTCTTTCCCAAAACCAACAGAGCGGGTTTCTTCATACAGATCGACGATGGAACCCTTGCGGGAATTTTTAGGCTGACACCTTATGCCATAGCGAACCCCATCAAAGCGCGCCAGATTCGAACTCGCCTCAGCGGTTGCCAAAATATAATACGTTGCCACCGCGTATTCGGTATGCGGCAGCGATACTTCCTTAAAAATTGCCCCCTTTTTTTCCAAAACTTCAATCGCTTCTCCAACCGCGTTTTTCACCTGGGGATCCATTCCCTCGATGAAATATTCTTTCGGAATCCCAATCTTCAAACCTTTCACATCATTGATCAAGGACTTTGTATAGTCGGGAACCGAAACATCGGCGGAGGTTGAATCGCGTTCGTCGTGGCCCGCGATAATGTTCAACAGCAAACTATTGTCCGTGACATCTTTGGTCAAAGGCCCGATTTGATCCAGGCTGGAGGCAAAGGCAATCAAACCATAACGCGACACGCGGCCATACGTCGGCTTTAACCCGACGATTCCGCAAAACGAAGCGGGCTGACGGATCGAACCTCCGGTATCGGAGCCAAGCGCCCAAATCGCTTCGTGCGCCGCGACCGCGGCCGCCGAACCGCCGCTGGAACCACCGGGAACACATTCCAGATTCCAAGGGTTACGGGTCGGGCCGAAATGAGAATTCTCCGTTGAAGAACCAAAAGCGAATTCATCCATATTCGTCTGACCGACTAAAATCCCGCCGCACTTTTGAATTTTTTCAATAACCGCCGCGTTATAAGACGGATGAAACCCCTCGAGGATATGAGAAGCGCAGGTGATTTCTTCACCTTTGATACAGATGTTGTCTTTGATGGAAATCGGGACAGGAAAATCTAATCGAGAGTTGGAATCAAACGCGGGTTTATTCTTTGTTAAACGAAGATAGGCTTTGACTTTGGGATCAAGGCGTTCAATCTCTTTGACAACGGCCGTATAAATATCCGAAGGTGTCGTCTTTTTCGACTTCAGGTGGTCGATAAGTTCGTGAGCGGTGAGTTGGTTTAAATTCATTCGATAACCTGCGGAACTTTGAAAAATCCTTTATACGCATGGGGAGAAATTTTTACGGCATCCTGCACTGAGAAAGAAGGTTTCACTTTGTCCCTGCGATAAACATTTTTAATCGGCAAGACATGGGACGTCGGCGGTACCTGACTAACATCGAGTTTTTTCAAGTGATCAATATAATCCAGGATACCGGCCAAATTCCTCGTCAGATATTCCACTTCATTCTCTTGCAAATGAATCCGCGAAAGACCGGCAATGTATCGAACTTCCTCTTTAGAAAGCACAATCGTTTAACTCCGTTGATTTTTAAAAATATTTTTCTGTATACTGAAAATTTTAAAAAAATTGTCACCCCTGAATGTTTCTGTCGGGGGTCCATCATAGCCTCATCTAGATTCCCGACTAAAGCATTCGGGAATGACAAAGATATTAACATCAAAGAAAAAATCTGACAAGATTAAACGTAGAGACGTCATGCCTCGTCTCTACTTAAGCAACTGGGCTTTTAGATCTTCGGGAATTTGTATGGGTTTGAAATCTTTATTCAGGCAGGCCAACGTTACTTCGGCTTCCACAACCAAACGCTTGGTTTGTTTTTCATGGACGAATTGATCGAAGATCAATTGCGCGGCAGTTATCCGCTTCAAACGCGCGTCACAGATCAGAGTGTCTCCATAGCGGGCTGGGCTGCGGTAAGTGATGGAACATTTTCTGACCGCGTAAATCATTCCGCGGTTTCGAAAGATGGCCACACTTAACCCCTTGTTTTCTAAAAACTCGGTCCTGGCCTCTTCTAAATACTTTAAATAGTTGCCGTAATAAACAATCCCGCCGGCGTCGGTATCATGATAAAAAATTCTTTTTTCCATATCTTAAACCTTTCATTTAGTTTTCATCCTGGTTTGAAGCTGCTCCAGCCAGTAAGCGCTCGTCATCCGGAAATTGACTTTTTCATCGCCAGCCAGTTTGTAATTGCGCGCGTCGGCGGATAATTCTCTGGAGATCTCCAGCAAGGATCCGGAATAACCGATATTTTTTGCTTTCTGCCAGGTCTCGATCAGCGTATCGGCAAGGGCAACCTGGGGGTTAATACAATTATTTTGGAGCGTTTCCATGATCCAATGAAATTCCGCCACGATGCTTTCACTCGGCTCAAGCGAAGGGTTTAATAAAGCGTTTTCGGGATCAACAGCTTTCATGTGGATCACCGCTAACTTATACGAAAAATCCTGCGGCGCGTCCTGCGCGATGGAAAGTTCGTTTTGAAAGAAAAACGGCAGAACAAAAATAATAAAGAATATTATTTTAATTTTCAAAAAAGATGCGTTCATAGGATTTCTTTTTATCATCCGCTCCTCGTTTTAGTCAAGCGTTATTCCATGAAAAAAATTAAAATTTTTATTTTTTATACTTGCAGACCAAATATTTCCGTGTTATATTCTCCTCAGATTTAAGAATGTTCGTAAAAAATCATGAAGCAAAGCGCCACGGCTTTGCGGATTGAGAAAAGACCAAAAGACGTTTAAGCAATTAACCCTTTACCCACTCCCAAAATGGACAAACCAGAAAAACAAATCCGTGGCAGTGATAAACGTTATATTCCCCGTTGGGTCGTTCACAATAAAGTTTTATACCGCAAAGAAGACACTCCCTCCTATCAAGAAACCTCCAGCAAAGACATCAACTGCAGCGGCGCCTCTTTTTACTGCAAAGATGAAGTCAGCCCCAACCAAAAACTCAAAATGGTCATGTATCTTTCCGAAACAATCGCCGTTGAAGTCTGCGCCACCGTTTTATGGAAGAAAGACGGCAAAGACCATAACCTCATCGGAGTACGCTTTGAAAATATCCCCTCCCACGTTCAAGACATGATTCTGCAATACGCCTTTGAATTCAAAAAAAAAGATTTAACGCAGCACTGGTTTCAAGGCTGGTAATCTCCCTAACGCATTACTCATCTCCACAAAATCCTTCACACGTAAATTCTCCGGCCGTGATTTTGGGTCAATCTTTAACGATTCCAGAATGGGATAAAGTCTTTCGCGCTCAATTGAACCGCTCAGTGCATTCGGCAAGGTTTTTCGCCGCTGTTGAAAAGCTCCTCGAATGATTTTAAAAAGGGAATCTTCATCGTCGGCTTCAAAAGGAAATTTTTCATACGGAATTATTCTGACGAAACAAGAATCCACTTTGGGGACCGGTTTAAACGCCGTTTTTTTTATTTTAAAAAACATTTTCACATCCGCAAAATAATGAACAAAACAACTTAAGGCGCTGTAATCTTTGGTATCGATCTTCGCGCATAGCCGCTGGCCGAATTCAAGCTGCACAGTAATGAAAATGGATGAAAAATACTTCCGGTTATCCAACAGTCTGGTCACAATCGGTGAGGAAATGTAATACGGAAGGTTTCCGATCACTTTTAATTTTTCCGGTAATGAACCAAAATTATATTTTAAAAAATCTGCATGAATGACTTCAATGTTACTGTTTGCCGCCTCTCGACGGAGTTCTTCACACAAGCTTCGGTCAGTCTCGATGGCAATCACCTTCTTAACCATCGACGAGATTTTACGGGTTAAAACCCCTAAACCCGGTCCGATTTCTAAAACGATATCGTCGGGTTTAAGCTGGCAGGCCGAAATAATTTTTCCCGTAATATACGGATCAACAAGAAAATGCTGGCCTAATTGTTTTTTGGGAACAAAGTTAAAGGGAGATTTCATTATGATAATTGGACGGCGAGTTTGATGGCTTCCAGCATCGAGGACGGATTGGCCTTATTTTTCCCGGCGATATCACAGGCTGTTCCATGCGCCGGGGATGTGCGCACGAACGGTAATCCAACGGTTAGATTAACGACTTTCGAAAAATACAAACTCTTAATCGCAATCAATCCCTGGTCATGATACATGCCGACAGCCGCGTCATAACTGCGAACGATCGGCTCACAAAAAAGCGTATCCGCCGCCAGAGGGCCGAAGACATCGATTCCCGCTTGCCTTGCCTTCTTGATCGCAGGAATGATTTTTGTTTTTTCCTCACGGCCTATCATTCCTCCCTCGCCGGCATGAGGATTCAAACCGCACACCGCGATACGGGGGCTTTTGATTTGGAATTGATCGCGCAGGCTAGAAAAGATCAGATCAATCGTCTCAAAAATGTTGCGCGGATTGATCGCTTCACTCACCTGATTCAAAGGAATATGTCGGGTGACTAAAATTGTTTTTAAAACCTGCGTCACAAACATCATCCCGAAATGTTTCACCTTGAAAGCCTGCGCCAAAAATTCCGTATGCCCCACAAACGAAATTCCTAACGCGCTGATCGATTCTTTGCTCACCGGAGCGGTCACAAGTGCGGTGATTTTTTCCCCCTTTAAAAGTTCAACCGCTTTGTTGAGATAATCCAAAGAAGCACGAGCGCCTGCTGGGTGTGGTTTTCCGGGGGTAAAGTATTCTGATGAGATATTTTTAAAATCTAAAAAGTGCAAACGAGGATTTTGAACGCGGTTGCCAAAATATTTTAAAAAGACCTTTTGATCACCGATGACGAGGATATCCACGGTCAATCGTGGCAAAATCTTCGTCAACGCCTTTGCCGTCACCTCCGGCCCAATGCCGCATGGATCTCCTAAGGTGATCCCGATCGTTTTACGACTTGATTTCAACATAGGCGTTTTTGCGCAGTTCCTTCAGCCAGTTTTCCAGTCGAGCCTGAAATTTATTCTGAAATAAACGATCGCTGATCTCATCCTTGACATCTTCTAAGATTAAAACCTTTTGCGGGATTTTTTTATTAACCCGAAAAATATAAATTCCTTTATCGGTCGAAACCAAAGGAGAAGTCTCCGCCTCTTGCAGTTTAAAAATCTCTTTTTCCAATTCCGGCAGAAGCTGTCCTTTCTCGATCAATCCAATCGAGGGGGTATCCGAGAACTCTTTGGCGACTTCTAAAAAATTTCTTCCCTGCTTCAAGAGATCCAAGGCATGATTGGCTTTTCTGGCGGCCTCATCGCGGTTGTCTTTATAAGCGACAAAAATCGAATCGAGATCCATCTTCTCCCCCGATTGAAATTCAGGAGAATGCTTTTCGTAATAGTCCGTCACCTCCGACGGGTTCACTAAAATTTTAGAACGGACTTCCATCTCAATGAGGTATTTCTTTTTCAACTGATCCATGACTCTATTTTTTAAATCGGTAACGGTCAACCCATCCCCCATCAGGGCATCAATAAATGCCTTCTCTGAAGGATAGTGACTTTTAATCTGTGTCAGACGGTCATCAATCAGTTTAGAACGGATCTCCATCTGTTTTTTGTTGGCTTCATCCACTAAAAGTTTATCGTCGATTAGCTGATCAATTCCGCTAATCTCATAATCCGTCATGATCTTCTGAATATCTTCTTCACTTTTCCCACCCGAGGCCAGCTGTAAATAAATCGCGTTCAGATATTCCTTTAAATCTTTGAGCGTGATCGTTTCATTATTAACCACCGCGATAATGGCGTCATCAGCAGCGAAAAGATCAGCAGAAAAACTCGTGCCCATCAATGCGGTTAGAAAAAAAGAAATCAGAAAGAATTTTTTTGATTTTTCAATCATTTTGTTTAGCATACGTTCTTGTCTCCTAGTAAATGTTTAATCCTTCCTTGTCATTTCCGAATGCTCTAGTCGGGAATCTAGATGAGGCTATGATTGGACCCCCGACAAAAACATTCGGGGGTGACAAATATAAACTACTATGCAATCTATCCAATAGATTTTTTTTTAATATGTTCGACGGATTCTTTCAACAGCCGGCAATACAGATCAAATCCGACCGTTGTGATATAACCGTGCTGCTGGTGCCCTAGAAGATTTCCGGCTCCGCGGATCTGTAAATCTTCAAAAGCAATCTGAAAGCCTGCTCCTAATTCATTATGTTTTTCTAAAGCCTTCAAACGTGAGCGCGCCTGCGTCGATAATTTCTGCCATGGCGGGATCATAAAATAAGCGTAAGCTTTTTGGTTGAATCGCCCCACTCGTCCGCGTAGCTGATGCAAATCCGCCAGCCCCAGCCGATCGGCGCGGTTGACGATCAGCGTATTGGCGTTGGGGATATCTATTCCGGATTCAATAATCGTTGTGGAAACCAAGACATCAATTTTTGCATCAAGAAATTTTAGCATAATTTCTTCCAAAAGTCTTGCGGGCATTTGACCGTGCGCGACCGCCACCCTTGCAGACTTCGTCAGGCGTTGGATGAGGGACGCGATTTTTTCAATATCCTCAACCCGGTTATGAAGAAAAAAGACTTGGCCCTTACGTTTGAGTTCAAAATCGATCGCCTCTTTAACAATTTTCTCATCGAATCCAATGACTTGGGTCTCAACCGGCCTGCGGTTTTGGGGAGGTGTCGCAATGACCGACATATCCCGGGCTCCGGCGATCGCCATGTAAAGAGTCCTCGGAATCGGGGTGGCCGTCAAGGTTAACACATCGACTAGAAGCCGCAGATGTTTGATGCGTTCCTTGGCCCGGACCCCAAAGCGCTGCTCTTCATCGATAATGAGCAGTCCCAGATCTTTAAACGAAATGTCTTTGGATAATAACCGGTGTGTGCCGATCACAATGTCAACGCTGCCACTTGCCAGTCCTTTGATGATTTCATTTTGCTTAAGCCTACTGCGGAAACGACTCAGCATCGCCACTTTGATCGGAAAATTTTTCAAACGTTTTTGAAAATTATAATAATGCTGTTCTGCCAGAATCGTCGTTGGGACAAGAATCGCCGCCTGCTTGCTGTCCATGACCGCCTTAAAGACCGCGCGCATGGCCACCTCGGTTTTTCCGTATCCCACATCCCCGCACAACAGACGGTCCATGGGCGAGGAAGATTCCATGTCAGCTTTCACTTCCTGGGCAGCTTTGATTTGATCCGGTGTCTCTTGGAATGGAAAAAGTTTTTCAAAATCTTTCTGCCACGGAACATCTTTGGCAAAGGCATGGCCGTGAAGACTGGCGCGTAGCGCCTGCGAATGTAACAGTTCGCCGGCAAACTGCTCCACGCGTTTTTGGATCCGCCCACGGATGGCTTTCCATTTTTTCGATCCTAATTTATAAAGTTTGGGCGGCCGCTTGGTGAAACCGACATACTTTTGAATCAAATGCATGTCCATTTTGGGGACAAATAATTTATCCCCCCCTAGATATTCCAGAATCAAATGTTCTTGAACTTTCTGGTTGACGGTCAACCGGCCCATCCCTAAGAAGCGTCCGATGCCGTGATTATTGTGGACAACATAATCACCGTGGTGAATATCGACAAAATTATTTAACGGAGCTGACGAGGAGAAGACCACGCTGGAAGGAGATTTTTTATTCGGCAGGATAATAACGATCGTGTGCTGCCACAGAGACTCCGCGGTTTCGAGACTGATTGTGTCGATGGAATGGATTTTGTCGTCTTCAAGTACAATTCGGATCGGCGCATCATACTGGATGGGAAAAATATCAACGATGCCGCCGCGCTTGGCAAAATCACCGACTTGGACAACATGCTTAACACTCTGATAACCAAAACGAACCAAACCTGCCAGCACGTCCTCAAGTTCGATTGTCTGGTTGAGGAAAAATTCTAACGATTGAAACACACCATCACCGTGAATTCTTATGCCAGGCCAGAACTAAGGGCGAGGCAATGAAAATGGTCGAATACGCACCCGTCGTGAACCCAGCCAAAAGACACAACGCAAAAGTATTTAAGACCTCGCCGCCAAACAAAAATAACGCCACGACCACAATCAATGTAACACCCGTCGTTAAAACGGTACGTCCCAGCGTTTGGTTGATGCTCAGGTTAATAATATCCGGCAAACTGTTTTTCTTCTGTTTAAGAAGATTTTCCCGGATACGATCATACGTGACGATTGTATCGTTGATGGAATAACCGGCGATCGTTAAAAGCGCGGTCACAACCAACAGATCAATCTGGCGGCCCATCATCACAATGATCCCAGCTCCCATTAAAACGTCATGTAAAAGCGCGATAACACCGGCAACGGCGAAATCAAAATGTTTAAACCGAAATCCGATATAAACCAAAATCCCGCCGAGCGCAAAAAGAATCGCCAACAGCGCCCGCACCCGCAGCTGATGCCCGACAACGGGCCCGACTTTTTCGATTCTGAGAACTTCAAAATGATTATCCGTCATTTTCGTTTCTAAAACATGCTTCACTTTATCAAAGGTGTCTTCGCCCGAATGGAGCATGACATTCTCTGGATTTTTTTCAAACTGTTGAATAGTCACATTCGTCACGCCGGCATCTTTTAAATGACCGCGCAACTCCTCCGCTGAGACAGGACGCGCAAACTTATATTCCTGTACCTGCCCGCCGGCAAAGTCAATGCCGAAAGCGGCTTCCTTTTTGATGATGATATTGAAAAGACCGGCCATGGTCAGAAGAATGGATAAGGCATAAAAATAACGGCGCATCGCGATAAAATTAATTTTGGTATTTCCAAAAAAATGCAGCATCGGAAGTGATTTGATCAACTTAAAATGTAAAAGCAAATCAAAAATGGTTCTATTGACGACGATCGCCGTAAACAAACTTGAGACAATACCGATCGACAAAGTCACGGCAAATCCTTTAATGGGCCCGGAACCGAATTGGAACAACATAAAAGCCGCTATGAGATGAGTCACATTCGAATCAAAAATCGCGTTGAAAGCCCGGTTGAAACCGCTGCTGATAGCCATGCTTAAAGGTTTTCCCGACGCCAATTCTTCCCGGATGCGTTCGTTAATCAGAACGTTGGCATCCACCGCCATACCAAGAGTCAGGATGATCCCCGCAATGCCGGGCAGTGTCAGGGTTGCCTGTGTTCCGGGCAACATCATGTTCAAGAATCCCAACGTTCCTAAAAGAAGCAAAAGGTTTAAAAGCAAAGCAAAATCTGCAATAACCCCGGGTAACAAATAATAAATCGCCATAAAAATAAAAATTGCACCCGTACCGATGATGCTAGCGCTGATTCCGGCATGGATCGAATCTTTTCCTAAAAGCGGACCAATCGTGCGTTCTTCCTCGACGTGCATCGGAGCAGGTAATGAGCCTGAGCGAAGAGCTAACGCCAAAAGCTGGGCCTCCTCGAGTTTGAAGGTTCCGGTGATTTCAGCCGTGCCGGTTAAAATCGCTTCGCGGATATTGGGGGCGGAAAGAACTTCATTATCTAAAACAATCGCCAGTTGTTCTCCAACGTGTTTTTGGGTCAAGTCCGCAAAAGCCTTCGATCCCTTATCGTTGAAGGTTAAGGAAATTTTGGGTTCCCCCAATCCATTAGAATTAAAATCGACCCGCGCGTCTTTGATGCTATCACCGTTTAAGGCGGGAGTGGTTTCAATCAAAATGGGTTTGTTGGTTTCATCTTTGATGTATTTGAGTTCGTATCCTTGAGGAATACTTCCGGCTAACGCGTCTTTTAAAATCATGGGATCGGAATTGACGAGCCGAAATTCAAGCTGGGCGACTTTTCCAATCATCGCTAAAGCGGACTCGCGGTCCGTGATGCCGGGAAGCTGCACGATGATTTCACTTTCGCCCTGGCGCTGGATGACTGTTTCGCTGACTCCCATGCCGTTGATGCGATTTCCAAGGATTTCAACCGCTCGTAAGACCGCGTCGTTTCGGACCTTTTCGGGTAATTTTTCCGTCTCAACTTTCAAGACCAGATGCATCCCGCCTTTTAAATCAAGACCGAGGTTGATGTGCTTGTCTAACGGAAACGTAAAATACAACGCTGCCGCGATAATACCTAGGATAAAAAGTATTCGTGTTTTGAGATTTTTGTTCATAAAAGGATCCTTACGTTACCAAGGTTTTTCAACATTAACTTTTAACCACCATCGCAATCGCCTCTTTATCCACTTCCATCTTGGCATTGTCATCGATCCGTAAAACGACGGTTGTCTCTTTGACGTTCACAATCGTGGCATGAATTCCGTGGGAGGTGATAACCTGATCATTTTTCTTAAGATTGGTTAACAACTCTTTATGCTGTTTCTGTTTATCCTTTTGTGGTTTAAAGACGAGGAAATAAAAAATCCCAATGATCAAGATGTAGGGAATGATCGGAAACTGCATCAATGGATTAGCCGCTTGTTCTGGAGGCATAGGGCGTCCTTTCTATGTTAAACGTCTCACTTTATAAATTATTGTTTATGATTGACCAAACTCCTCACCGTATCGCTCATCTGCGCGCCTTTTTTGAGCCACTGATCCAACTTTTCACGGTTGACGGAAACGGACGCCGGCTTTTTGGCTGGATCGTAATAACCCAATAGATCCAGATGTCTTCCCTGACGAGCCTTGGCGCGGCTGATGACCACAATCCGGTAGTTGTATCTTTTGTTGGCGGTCTTTCCTGCTTTTTGTAATCTGATTCTTACTTCCATGGTTGGTGTGTCCTTTCGTTTTTACTGGCTTTTTCTTTACCAAATCGTGTTGTGGAAGCCAGTATCTCGACGATTGTTCTCTGTTCAATTGTTGTTTTAGTGGAACAACCGTCAATAATTGTTGTGTAGGGACACACGGCCGTGTGCCCCTACATCTGATGATGTGCCAGTTGAACCGCCATGATCTGCGCTTTGGCTTTGTTCATTGTTTCGGCGTATTCTTTTTGAGGGACAGAGTCTGCAACGATGCCGGCTCCGGCTTGGATATAGGCCTTTCCTTTGGTCACAACGATCGTACGGATCGTGATGCAGCTGTCTAAATTTCCTGAGAAACTAAAATACCCGATCGCCCCGGCGTACGGACCGCGCGAGACATTTTCTAATTCATCGATGATTTCCATCGCACGGATTTTTGGAGCGCCGGAAACCGTTCCGGCGGGAAAGGCCGCCTGCAAAACGTCAAAGCTGTCTTTGCGGTTTTGCAGGCGGCCTTTCACGTTGCTCACGATATGCATCACGTGAGAATATTTTTCAATCCCCATAAATTCGGAAATCACAACACTTCCCTTCCGGCAGACTCTTCCCAAATCATTTCGCCCCAAATCAACCAGCATCACGTGTTCAGCTTTTTCTTTAGAATCACTCAAAAGGTCTTCTTGCAAAAGCTGATCTTCCTTTTCATTCTTTCCGCGCCGCCGGGTTCCAGCGATGGGACGCGTTTCCACAACACCGTCTTCACAGCGCACCAGCAATTCTGGAGAAGAACCTATAATCTGAAGGTCGTTAAAATTCAAAAAATACATATAGGGCGATGGATTAAGCGTGCGCAGTGTCCGGTAAATATTAAAAGGATTTGTCTCAACCGGCATTTGAAAACGCTGCGACAAAACCACCTGAATAATATCGCCGGCCTTGATTTTTTTTTTCGCCGTTTTGACCATGCTCACAAATTCCGTCTGCGAAACGTTTGATTGGACGTCAAGCTCTTCGGCTACGGTGGCAGATAACGAGCTGCGCTTCAATGGACGATTCAATTCCGTTTCCAACCGGTCAATAGCTTCAACGCCGCCCTCATACTGCTGTTTCTTTTCTTCGGCGCTCGAAGAGGGATCAAATTCAACGCAGCTGACCAGCTTCATTTTATGAGCGCGATGATCAAAAATAATCAAATTCTTCGCCAGAATCAAGAGCATGTCCGGCAGATTCAAATCATCGCGGGGTTTAAGCGGTAATTTTTCAAAGAACCGCACGACGTCATAACCCATATATCCAATCAGCCCGCCGCAAAAACGCGGCAGGCCGTCGATTGTGATCAAACGAAACTTTCCCATCAGCTCACGGATAAAACTAAGTGGAGTATCGCTGACATTGTAGCTTTCATGGGTTTTGCTTCCATCTTTAAAATGAGTAACTTCTACGCGATTATTCTTACATCGAAACACCAATTCCGGATCCCGGGCCAGAAAAGAAAACCGCGCCACCTTCTCTTCACCTTCAACGGATTCCAGCAAAAAAGAATATTTCGCTCCTTCGACAATTTTGAAATAAGCGGAAACCGGCGTCTCCAAATCCGCCAGGATTTCCCGGTAAACCGGAATCACGTTACCTTTTCTGGTTTCGGTGAGTTTTAAGAATTCTTCTTTTGAGGGGTAATACATTAGCTTTTTTTATCTCGAATCTGTTCTAGAAGATGAATAATCTTTTCCTGATTCTCCAGCGTTTTTTTGTATTGTTCGTTATATTTTGAATAAACTTTTTGGTTGGATCTTCTCAAAATCAGAACAATAACGACCAATAAGAGTAAAAAAAAAAGGATTATTCATCAAATCACAATACATAATAACTTCTCCCATAGAAGATCATACTGGATCTCAATTCAATTTAATTTTCCTATAAAAACAACTCCGCTTCATCGTGTGACACGCCGCGCCAACTTGTCGAACCTTGATCAAAAGGCAGTCACAGTCGCAGTCATAATAGATATCTTTCACGAACTGAAAATGTCCCGAGGTCATGCCTTTGATCCAATATTCTTTGCGCGAACGTGACCAGAAACAAGTTTTTCTCTCTTGAATCGTTTTCTTGATCGATTCCAGATTCATGAATGCCATCATCAGAACATCTTTCGATTTATAATCCTGAATGATCGCCGGGATCAAACCATCCGAATTGAATTTCAATCGATCCAAGGTTTGCGGGGTTAAAATGACTTTTTCTTCGGGTTTTAAAACTGTTTTCATCTGAGTCATAAACGAACCTCAACGGATTTTTCTTTTAAAAAATTTTTAACCTGCGCGATAGAAATTTCTCCGTAATGAAAAACCGATGCCGCCAAAGCCGCATCGGCTGTGGTCTTTGCAAACACGTTATAAAAATCTTCCAAACGCCCCGCCCCACCGGAGGCGATGACGGGAATGTTCACCGCCTGACAAACCGCCTCGGTTAAAGATAAATCAAAACCATTCTTGGTCCCGTCGTAATCCATGCTGGTTAAAAGGATTTCGCCGGCGCCGAGCGTTTCCACTTCTTTGGCCCACTGCAGAACGTCTCGGCCGGTCGGTGTCCGTCCGCCGTGGGTGAAGACTTCCCAGTGTTCGCGGGGGGCGCTGGCGCTATTAGCCATCGGCGCCGATTGATCGCGGCTAATAACGCCAGCGCCCCCGGCCCGCTTCGCATCAATCGCCACCACAATACACTGACTTCCAAAAGCCCGGGAGGATTCCAAAATCAAATTTGGATTCAAAACCGCAGCGGTATTGATCGAGACCTTATCCGTGCCAGCATTCAAAAGATCACGGATGTCGTTCAAATTTTTTATTCCACCACCGACCGTTAAAGGCATAAAAACTTCTTCCGCGGTTTTTTTCACCACATCTAAAAAAATCGGCCGTCGCTCAAAACTGGCCGTGATATCCAAAAAAACAATTTCATCGGCACGTTCTTTGTTATAAAGTTTTGCAATCTCAACCGGATCGCCGGCATCTTTCAATTGTAAAAAGTTGACGCCTTTGACGACCCGTCCATCTTTGACATCCAAACACGGAATTATCCTTTTCGCGAGCATAATTGGATGGCTTCTTTTAAGTCGAGGCGTCCTTCATAGATCGCTTTGCCAGTGATGATGCCGATGAGACCCTGGGATTCCAGTTGAAGCAAATCTTTGATATCGTCAATACTGGCAATTCCTCCCGAGGCGATGATGGGAATCTTCACCATCTCTAAAAATTCGGTGATCCCTTCGATGTTAGGGCCGATTAAAGTGCCGTCGCGGGAAATATCCGTATAAATCAAGCAGGAAACACCCAAAGGTTCTATTTCTTTGGCAAAGTCGGTTGCTTTGATATTAGAAACCTGTGTCCATCCCTGTTGGGCCAAAACACCGTTTGAGCAATCCAGGCTCAAAATGATTTTTTCTTTCCATCCCGCTAAAACTTGTTTTAAGAATTCCCGGCTTTGAATGGCTTTGGTCCCCAAGATCACCCGAGAGATTCCCCCGGAGATAAACCGCGCGATATCATATTGCGAACGGATACCTCCACCTACTTGAATCGGGATACGGACAGAGGTAGCCATGAGGGAGATGATTTCAAAATTTTTACAAAAACCCGTCAATGCCCCGTCTAAATCGACGACATGGAGCATAGGGGCACCCGTGGCTTCCCATTTTTTTGCAATGACGATGGGATCATCGGAGTAGACGGTTGGATTTTCAAAATTTCCCCGAAAAAGTCTCACAACTTTTCCATCTTTAATATCAATTGCGGGAATAATCATCATATCGCGACACTCCTTTGCTTTGGGCTTTCAGTTGGGCAAAATTTTTAAGAAACTCCAATCCCAACGTCTGGCTTTTTTCTGGATGAAACTGTACTCCGAACACATTATCCTTGACGACCGAGGAAGAAAATTCAATCCCATAATCGGTTGTGGTTGCCACCATCTTTGCATCAAGTGGTTTTACAAAATACGAATGACAAAAATAAAAATGACTCATGTTGCTGATGCCGGCAAAAAGCGGGGAATTGGAATTTTTGATTTTGATCTGATTCCAGCCCATGTGAGGAACTTTCAAACTGGCAAATCGTTCCACCGTCCCTGGAAATATCCCTAAGCCGTCCACTTCGCCTCCTTCAAAACCTTTTTCAAAAAGAAGCTGCAACCCTAAACAGATTCCCAAAAACGGCTTGCCGTCGGTGATGGCTTTCTTAATCGGATCAATCAAATGAAGCTCTTTCAATTTTTGCATCGCCGGCTGCATAGCGCCGACACCAGGCAAAACCACTCGATCGGCTCGATTGATGTCGCCGGAATCTTGCGTGATCACAGCCTCGGCCCCGACTTTCTCAAAAGCCTTCTGCACGCTTCGTAAATTTCCCATGCCGTAGTCGATGATCGCGATCATTTAATCAATAATCCCCTTCGTCGATGGAATGCCTTTTCTTCGCGGATCAATCTGAGTCGCTTGATCCAAGGCCATGCCAAGCGATTTAAAGATGGTTTCTAAATTCGTGTGCAAGTCTTCCGTAGGATTGCTTATCGTAACGTTAATTGTAGCTCCTAATTGATGAGCAAAAGATTCCAAAAAATGTTCTAAATATTTTAACGCATAACCATCTTGAACTTTGTCTTTGAATTCCCTTATTGCTCCTGCGATTCCATCCACGTGAACGCCGGCAGTTATCATATTATCCGTAGTTTTAACAAATTTTGGATAAGTCAAATTTTCAATATTAAAACTAAAATACCCTCGTCCACTAATATCCACGACCGAATGCCCCAAAGTCGATTCCATCGGCGCAAAGGCGGAACCGAAACGTTTGATTCCTTCTTTCTCTCCCAAAGCCTGCTTAAAAACTTTTCCCAAAACAATACCGATATCTTCATTGGTGTGGTGAATGTCGATATGAGTATCGCCTTTGACTTCTAAATTCAAATCAAAAAATCCATGAAACGCAAAAAGCTCGAGCATGTGATCGAGGATACCAATGGGTGTTTTAATTTTCGTTTCTCCTCGACCATCAACATTTAACTCGGCTTTGATTTGAGTTTCTTTGGATTTTCTTTCGTGACTTGCCTTACGTTCTTTCATGAGTGTCCTTTCCATCAAACCGGATCGCGACCGACTCCGAATGTTTGTTTAAACCTTCAATACCGGCGACCTTTTCTAAAGGTTCGCGGATTTTTTCTAAAGCTTTTTTGGAATACGAAATGATGTGGCTGGTTTTCATGAAGTCCGATAGGCACAGCCCCGAGAAGAATCGCGCGGTTCCCAGCGTCGGCAAAACATGGCTCGGCCCCGCGATATAATCTCCAACCGCCGTCGGGCTGTAAGGCCCTAGAAAAATAGCGCCGGCGTTGGTGATCTTTTTGGCAATGCTTAAAGGGCGATTGGTCAAAATCTGCACGTGCTCCGGGGCAATGTTATTGACGATCGTAACCGCCTCATCCATATTCTTCGCAAAGATGATGCAGCCTTTCGCCACACGTTTTCGAATCTGCCGGATCAACTGGCGGGAGGTTGTGACCAGAATGGATAAGCCCCCGACATGTTCCATCTGCGCTTCCAAGTCCGCGGCCACGTAATCCGCGTTGCTGTGACGGTTGGCGATGATCACGAGCTCCGTCGGCCCGGCGAGCATATCGATGTCCACATAACCAAAGAGTTGACGCTTGGCTTCGGTCACATACATATTTCCGGGTCCGATGATTTTATCGACACGGGGAATAGTTTTTGTTCCGAGTGAAAGTGCCGCAATCGCCTGAGCGCCGCCGATTTTATAAATTTCATCCACCTTTAAAAGGCTCGCCACAGCCAGGATATAAGGATTGATATGCCCGTCTTTGTTGGGAGGAACCGCAATCACGACGCGTCGAACGCCGGCGACTTTGGCCGGAATCACCGTCATATAAACCGATGAAACCAAAGGCGCTGTCCCCGCCGGGATATAAATCCCGACGCTGTTCAAGGGCAGAATGTTTTCTTTGAGGAGAATGCCTTCTTCGTTCTTGACCCTCGCCGGTTTTTTCAGCTGCTTTTTGTAAAAAAGCTCGACGTTGTTGATGATCAATTTAAGTGTGGCGACAAAGTCGCTGGTGATATTCTGAAAAGCGCCGCTGATCTCGCTTTCATCGACTCTCATCTGACGGGCGGTCAGCTTGGCCTTATCGAATTTGCGGGTATATTTTATGACCGCCTCATCGCCGTTTAGCTTAATATCGTCGATGATCCGCTGGACTTTTTCCTGAATATGCTTTTTACGGGCATGACCACTACGCTCGTAAAGCTGTTGAATACCTTTTCCGGTTTGTTTGAGAATTTTCATAAGGAAGAAATTTTTTGAGAAATCAATTGCCGCGCTTGACTGATCGCACTTTCAATTTTTTGTACATTTTTGCTGCCGGCCTGCGCCAAATCAGGCCGTCCGCCGCCGGTGCCATCGATCAATGGGGCAATGGATTGAATAATCTCATTGGCTTTCATCCCCTTTTGAACCAGATCGTCGGTCACTGAAACCAGGATAAAAGCGCTGCCCAAATATGCGGAGCCCAAAACTACGACGGCCGACTTACTTTTTTGTTTCAATAAGTCCGAAACTTTTCGCAAGGTTCCGGCATCGACCTCTTTAAAAATGCTGAAAATGATCTTCGATTTCCCGAGTGTTTGTGCATTCTTAATGATACTCTCAATAGAATTTTTGATGGTTTCAAATCGAAGAGTTTCAATTTCTTTTTCCAGCTGTTTAACCCGAAGGGACTGGACTCTTAACTCTTCCTCAACTTTTTCTCTCTGGGTATTAAAATATTTTAAAACGGTATCGCCCGTCACGGCTTCAATCCGACGGATCCCTTGGGCCACCGAACCTTCGCTGATCACTTTAAAGGAACCAATTTGACCTGTAAAATCTAAATGTGTCCCGCCGCAGAATTCTTTCGAGTAGCCGTCAATCGAAACAACCCGCACCTTCTCGCCGTATTTCTCGGCGAAAAACGCCAGCGCTCCGCTCGCTTTGGCCTCGGATAAAGACATCTCTTTTTTATCCACAGCGTCGCAATTCATTATAGTGGAATTGATCCACGATTCAATCTCAAGTATCTGTTCTTTCGTGATGGGCTGATGATGGGTGAAATCAAAACGCAACCGGTCTTCAGCCACGAGTGATCCTTGCTGCTGGACATGACTTCCTAAAACTTTTCGAAGCGCTGCCTGCAAAAGATGAGTCGCGGTGTGATTGCGCATGATGGAACGTCGACGATCTTCATCGATTTGAGCCTGAACCGTATCATTGACTTTGAAAGAACCTTTCGTGATGGATCCAGAGTGAATAAAAACATCGGCGATCTTTTGGGTATCGGTCACACGAATTGCCGCGCCGTCTTTGGAAATCACACCCGTGTCGCCGATCTGTCCACCGGACTCAGCGTAAAATGACGTTTGGTCTAAAATAATTTTGACCGAATCGCCTTCGCGAACACTTTCCACTTCTTTATTGTCTTTGAAGAGTTTCAAAATTTTTCCGGAACTCTGAAAATTTTCGTAGCCCGAAAATTTGGTTTTGGGAACATCTAGATTCAATGCAGCGTTGGAAAATACATCGCCGGTCATTTTGCTAGAGGAGCGGGAACGGTTTTTCTGTTCTTCCATTTTGGCTTCAAAAATTTTCATTGCATCATTTAAAATAGGAGTCGGAACACCCGTGTCGTTAACCCCAACGGTCATAATCTGTGGAGTTAAACCATGGGTGTCTCGGTATAAAAATAAAACTTCTCCCAACTCCTGCGCGTCTTTACATGCGGCAGCCCGTTCTTTGAACTCGGGCATCCGCTCACGGCGCACCTTAATGAACGCCTCTTCAATGCGCTTGATAATGACCTTGATCTCTTCGACCTTACTCTGAACTTCCGAGTATGGCTGGTTCATAGTTTTGGCCACGACATCCACGAACATATAGATAAGCGGCTTTTCGACCCCGTTGCGTATGGATAGGTCGGACATCTCCACGATGAGCTTGCGCATGACATAACCACGTCCTTCATTTGAAGGAATCACTCCATCAACGATACCAAACACAACCGCCCGAATGTGATCGGCAATCACTAATTTGTCCCGTCGGTCAAGACGAATTCCTTTGCTTTCGATTTCATCTCGGATGGCTTTCAAAATCGGCTCAAACAAATCCGTCTCATAATTACTTTTCTTCCCCTGCACAACGGCAACGAGCCGTTCGAGGCCCATGCCGGTGTCGATATTTTTGTTAGGAAGAGGTTCGAGGACTCCACCTTCTTTACGATTGAATTGGGTGAAGACGAGATTCCAGACTTCGGAAAACCGTCCGCAGTTACACGACGGATCGCACGTGACGGATTTACAATCGGGATTCACATCATAATCATAAAAAATTTCCGAACACGGACCGCACGGGCCGTTGGGGCCTTTTTCTTTTGCATCTGAGGGCCAGAAGTTGCTTTTATCTCCCAGCCTCACGAGTCTTTCTTTGGGAATTTTTACATTTTTAAACCAAATCTCTTCCGCTTCAGAATCTTCTTTGTAGACGGAAACCCAGAGTTTTTCCTGAGGAATTTTTAACTCTTTTGTTAAAAATTCCCACGCCCAGATGATCGCGTCTTTTTTGAAGTAGTCCCCAAAGGAAAAATTTCCCAGCATTTCAAAAAAGGTGTGATGAAACGGGGTCTTCCCCACTTGATCCAGATCATCGGTGCGTAAACATTTCTGGCAGGTGGCCGCGCGGGTGTAACCGTCGATCTGCCCCAAGAATTGCCGCTTGAACTGCTGCATCCCGGCGGTGGTGAATAAAACGGTCGGGTCGTCTTTGGGCACCAAAGAATCGCTGGCAATTCTCTTATGACCTTTGCTTTCAAAAAACTTCAAAAATTTTTCTCGAATCTCGTTAGCCGTCATCATAAATGTTCTACAACTTTCTTGACCGTATCAACCTCAAATCCTCGCCGCGCAAGATATTCAAACACACGGCGCTTTTGTTTTGTTTCATCCAAGTTTTTGTAACGCTCCAAACGTTTTCGGGCGAGCGTTTCCACGATTCTTTCTTCGCCCTCTTCGCGCGGCACGACTTTAGTTTCTTCCTCTAATATTTCCTCGCTGATGCCCTTTTGCTTCAACTCAAAAAAAATCCGCCGCCGCCCCATGGGTTTTTGTAAGCGCATGGCAATCCAGTCTCGGGCGAATTGACGGTCGTTGATCAATTCTGAATTTTTTAAATAAGGAATCGTTTGATCGATAATTTCCGAAGAAATCTTTTTCTTCAACAACTGAGTTCGAATTTCCTTTTCGCTGCGATTACGGATTTTTAAGAATTGAAAAGCGATCGTCTTAGCTCTCTTAAATTCATCCAAATCAGCGATTGATTCCCACTTTTTGTAGAATCTGTTTTTCAATCTTATTTAATATTTTGGGATTTTCTTGTAAAAATTTCCGGGCGCTTTCGCGGCCTTGGCCGATTTTTTCGTTTTCAAACGACAGCCATGAACCGGATTTTTCCAGAATTTCGGATTTAACACCCAAATCCAGGATATCGCTGAGGCGGGAAATTCCTTCACTGAATAAAATTTCAAACTCTGCTTCTCGAAAAGGTGCCGCCACTTTATTTTTGACGACCTTGACTTTCACGCGGTTGCCGATAATCTCTTCGCCTTGCTTGATGGATTCGATTCTTCGCAGATCAAGCCGAACCGACGCGTAAAATTTTAAGGCGCGTCCGCCGGTTGTGGTTTCGGGATTTCCAAACATCACCCCGATTTTCATGCGGATTTGATTGATAAAGATGACACAGGTTTTGGATTTGCTGATCGCCGCGGTTAATTTCCGAAGGGCCTGCGACATCAAACGGGCCTGCAAACCCATGTGCGAGTCCCCCATTTCTCCTTCGATTTCCGCCCGGGGAGTTAAAGCGGCCACCGAATCGATCACGACCAGTTCAACGGCATTGGATCGCACAAGGGTTTCGGCAATTTCCAGGGCCTGCTCGCCGGTGTCGGGCTGAGAGATCAGCAGGTCATCCAGCTGGACTCCAAGCTTTTTGGCATATAACGAATCAAAGGCATGTTCCGCGTCAATAAAGGCAGCCACCCCACCCATCTTCTGGATCTGGTTTATGATGCTTAAAGTCAGCGTTGTTTTACCGGAAGATTCCGGCCCATAGATTTCAATGACCCGTCCTCGAGGAACTCCGCCTATCCCCAGCGCCGCATCCAAAGCAATCGAACCCGTTGGGATGGCCTCCACATTTACCGCCACACTACTATCAAGTTTCATAATAGAACCTTTCCCAAACTGTTTTTCAATCTGGGCCAAAGCCAGTTCCAGGGCTTTTTTCTTGTTTTCTTGATCAACGGTCTTCTTTTGTTCCGCGGCCTCAACGGTTTTCTTCTTTACTTCGACTTCAAGTGTCTTTTTCTGCTCTAACATGTTTCATTCCTTTCCTCTCCCTTCAAGGGAGCGAGCTTCTCCGGCGCCACCCAAGTGACACCAAAGTGTATGTTGTACAATATATTTAGGGAAGAGAGAAGCCTTATTGAGGGGTGAATTATACCTGAGGGAATTTATGTTGTCAATGTTTTAGAGCCTCGAGGTAAAGCGTTTCAAGCTCCCGCACGGAAGGTTCGATCCTTTCCAGATCAGGGATACGTCCGGTCAAACGGCCTTCTTTAGTCACCTTTTGAAAGCCTGCCGTCTCCAAAACGTGTTTCAAGGAATCAAAATCATAAAACCATTTATGGCTGCCCCCGCTGTCATAGGCTTTGGCAATAAAAATCTCTCCCGGGGTGACGGCGTTCTTAAAGGCGCACCACTCTTTAATCCATTTGTTTTCAAAAAATTTCCGGTTGTTTTCAATGTAATTCCTGGCATAAATATTCAAATCTGGACAGCTCAAACGAATCACGCCCCCTTTTTTGAGGACACGAAAAGATTCTTTCAAAAATTGAATACCTTGATTCAAATCCAGATGCTCGATGAAATGGCTTCCAGCGATGTGTTGGATGGAATCATTTTCGAAAGGCCACGTTTTAAGCAGATTATAATTCAGATAGAAGGCCTCGTTTGATTTTTTAATTTTTCCATATTCTTCTCTTCTCTCATACCGGATGTTCAGCCAGCCTTTTAAAAGAATATCGCCGCAGCCAACGTGTAAGGAATCCATAGAAAACTTTTTGATCTGTTTCTTAAGAAGACCCACATTCCACGACGTATAACGCAGAAAAATCAAAGAGGACATTTGATTTGAAAACCCTTTGAGTTTCATGATCCGTTTTTTAAATTTTGACGAAGGCATATTATTTTCGTTTATAGATATAAGAAAATGATGTGCTTTTTTCCAACACATAATCTGAATGAATGATATCCATCACTTCCCAATATTTTTTTCTATTTTCTAAAAGAGCAAAATGCACCGCCTTCCAGCCTGGAAGGAGTTTTTTAGGGGTGATGACATATCGTGGTTTTTCATTTTGGAGCTCTGCAACAAATTCATGGTGCCAGCGGTCGTTAAACCAAGAGAATACCGGAATCGGAAACCTTCCCAAAAACGGCCGGTCAAAAAGAAAATTGTAGATTCCCTGATCCAAATACATGACGACTTTTTCGTTGGGGGATGTTTCTTTTTGGATAAAACCGACGATCGTTTCAATCTCCCCGGCCTGTTCAACGGGCACAACAATCCCTTGGGCTCGTTCTATCTTTAATGGCCTGAGGGCCCGGCCGGCTAAAGGTTTTAAATGGTCGGGATTTTTCCCGAGAAGAACATCTTCGAGATATCGAAAGGCAAAGAAACGATGATGGTAACGCGAAATAGCGTATCCCAGCGATGAGCCGATCAAGATTAGACAAAACAAATTGATCGCGTAAACTTTCCAATGCTGAATTGATTCTTTTAGGAAATCTTTTTTCTTCTCCAGTAAGAAAAGAAAAAGCAGTTCTACGACATAAAACCACAAAATTTTCTCCGGCTGCAAGGCCATTTCAAACTGCGCCGCCCAGATCCCCCGAAAACTGGTATTATACAAAAGAAACCCATACGTCCCCAGGCCCACCACCAACAAATCACTACGATCCAATTTTTTACTCTTTATTCTTGAGGCTAAATAAACCAACAACAATAAATACAGATAACTGGGCGTCATGTGGCGAAAGTTCTTGCTGTGAGGATTGACCATCGCCAGAAATGCTTCCTTGATATTTCTCGGATAGATCGAAACGTGGTGCGCGTCGATGACCTTTTGCATGTTGCTCACAACCGAGTACACTGAATCCCAGTAAGGAATCAAGGCATGTTGACTTGCCAAATAAAAATAATAAGGGCCGGCGATCATTAAAATGCCGGCAAGATAGATGAAAGCCGATTTGACAATCAATCTCTTTTCTTGAACTCCCAGCAAAAAGGAAAAAATGATCACCATCCCAAAACTTATAGAACTACACACGCCGATTTCTGCACTGGTAAAAAATCCCAAAGCCGAGGCGAGCCCCGCGCAAAAAGCCCAGATCAATTTTTCTCGTTGGATAAAACGGATGATAAAAAATAATGCCAATAATCCAAAAACAAACCGCATCCCTCCCCAAATAGCAAAGACTACCCGTGGAAAAGTCCTGGCAATCAATACCGGAACCATCAAATAAAATATGAATCGGGTGCGGTAAATTTGAGCCGCAATCAAAACACAGATAATCAGCGTGAGGATTGTTCCAACGTAGAAATAGGTGTTGAGGACAGAGATATTCTTCCCGAAAAGCGACATCAAAAAGACAGGCATATATAATTCAAAAGGTCCTCTTAAATGGAAGAAATCTCGGAAAGGAATTTGGCCATGAAAAATCGCGTTAATCCCCGGAAGATATAATCCCAGTTCAAAAAGATTAATTTCTCCTTGGGTATAAAAGGGGTGGAAGGTGATGAGGATCGTAAATAACGATAGGATTAAAACATCGATCGAACGGATTTTTTTCGGCATGAAAATAATTTCAATGGTCTCTAGCTTGAAGGATACGTTTGGTCATTTCCTCTTCGTAGAGAAGCCCAATGGTATTCAATTCTTTTTTCCCTAAGAAACGCACAATCGCTTTTTCAACCGAGCCCAGACGATTTTTCAGGTAAAGGTAATTGGCGTGCGGGATTTCATTATCTTGATCAAGGAATTTTTGCGTTAGAGCTTCTTCTCTCTTCTTGTTTCTATACTCTTTAAATTTTTTGATCTCCTGAAGATATTTTTCCCTCGGAGCCCCTGGGATTAAATGGGAGGTCTTTCGCAGTTGATCCAGAATAAACTCATCCACCGCCAGCTGGGTGAATTTGCGATCCGTGCGCTCGAGTTCTTCTTTGGTTGTCTTATAACACCAGATAAGATAGCGTCGGATTAATCTTTTTTCTGCTGGAGTAAATCCTGCGGGCATATTTTTTGACAAAAAATTATGGGAAAGGTATCTTCTGAGCCGCGTTGCCAATGAGATCAACCGGGGCATTCACTGTTTTCTCGATGCTATTTCTGAATGATCCCGAAAGACTTAAAAAGACTATGATGACGCTAACCACCGCGGCCACGAGAAGAAAATATTCGACTGTACTTTGTCCCTGCTGTGTTTTGTGATTCATCTCGTCTAAAATATATCATACGGCATTTGATTCTACAACCCTAATCTCTTGCAAAAAATACCTTATCTCCCTGGGCCGCCGGCTTGTCCAATTTTAATCCGACTAAATCGCCCCGCTTCGCACTCTGGACATCGACACTTTCTATTTGCAAGGACAGAACCTTCTGGGTGAAACGGCGTTCTTTCCCGGCAATCAAAATCTGATCTCCTACTTTTATACTACTACCCGATACTTTCAAAACGCAAACTTGAATGCGCGGGAAGAAATGGGTTATTTCACCGATGGGGAGACTGAAATTTCTTGATTTCTGTCCCGATGATTTTCTTATTTTGGAACTGCGTCTTAAAGCGGGCTTTCGAATTATTTTTTTCTTCGATTTACGGGCAGGAGGTTTTCGACGACGTTTGGGGTGGGAAAATAACCTTTTGAATAAAACTTTAATTTTCTTTAAGAATGCCATGAGGCAAGCGGAACTCTTTTCAAAGGGTGATCTTATCGGCAATATCCGAAACGACCGGCATCCGTACGTATTGACCTTTCAAGGCTTCAATGATCCCCCAAAGAGAAAAAACACCAAAGATAAAAATGGAGGGGCGTAAAATCCATTCAAAAACAACACTGATGACAAAGACCGCCACTTCCCCTATAAAAAGAACGAGTCCTTGTTTGCCGTGGGATAAAACAAAACGATTATCTCTCTTAAGAACCAATGGAATGATACAAAGAATCGACAAATAGGAAAGAATGGCAAATATTTTCCCTTCCATAACCTGTTTATCATTCAACTGCTCAGACTTTGCCATTACCTTTGACCTCAAGAAGAGAGTTGACATCACCGAATGAATTTCTTTCCTGAAGAGGATTGTTCGGATCTTCCTGCCATTTCCCATCGACGATGAACTGATATTTATGAACCCCTGGAGTAAGATCTAAATTCAACTCAAAGCGGCCGTCTTTTCCCTGCATCCGGCAGGTTTCATCCAACGACCAATCATTAAAGCTGCCCGTCACATAAACCACCTGCGCTCGAGGGGCATCGAGCGCGAAGGTGGCCGTCAACAAACCTTTGGTTTCCTGTTTGATGATTTCCTTCATCCGGTTGGAAAAAGGTTGAACCGTCTTCTCGCCGCCCGTTTCGGCACTGATGATCTCACGGGCAAGGCTAAAATAATCTTTGGCTCCCCGGCAATATTTATCAAAACTGATAACCGTTTCTCCCACCACGGCCGACTCTTTTAACTTAACATTCACATGAATAATCGTGCCCAAAAGAATATCCCCAAATTTTTCTTTAATTTTGGAAAGCATGGAAAATGAATGACGCAAGCGCGAATCGAACATGGTGATCAGCACACGGCAGCTGATGGGATGATTCAAGCGATCTTTGATCAAGTTCACAATATCCATCAAATGATCAACACCCTGCAGAGAAAAACGGCTCGTCTCGACGGGAATGATGACCTCGCTACTGGCCCGCAGCGCATTGACGGTCAGGAAACCTAAACTGGGAGGACAATCAATCAAAACATGATCGTATTTTCCTTCCAAAGGAGATAGGATCTCGGTTAATTTTAACTCCCGGCCGATCTCATCCGCCAGCTCTTGTTCCAATGTCCCGACCAAAATATTCGAGGGGACAATATCAAATTTTTCTTCTACTCTTGTGATGATGTCGGCTAATTTCAATTTTCGCGGGGTTAATCGGGAGATGACGTTATAAATACTATTTGGAGAATTAATATTTAACCCCAGGGAAGCGTGGGCCTGAGGATCTAAATCGAGCAGCAAAACCTTTTTCCCATTCATCGCCAGACTACAGGCCAGATTGATGGCGGTCGTTGTTTTGCCGCAGCCCCCTTTTTGATTAGCAATCGAGATGACTCTCATATCTTTTCAGCCTCCCTTTTTTATGGATCTTGTTTTACCCCTGCCCTCAAAAAACAATTGCCGGAGCACTGGAAAAACAGACGTTATCAATTAAAATCATTCCTTTTTTCTTCTCGGCATTCCAAGCTTCTAATACAAAAGATACCTCCGTCACATTTGTCCAATCCGTGATTTGGGTAAACTCATCAAAAGGAATATTTAACTCCTGCCATTTCAACCTCACATCTTTGACATAAAAAGAAGCTATCTCATTCTTTTGATTCTTTAGGACAACCTTAACCACGCCGGGGAATCCTTCTTCTAAGCCGCGGATAGAAAAACTTAATTTCTCATATTTCGACACGTTCATTTTTGGAATTTTCAGGGAAAAAAATTTGACCTGCGGGTAGGGACTGTTAAAATCATACGAAATCCGGATGGAACCGTTATTCAGCGAGAAGAGTACACTGTTTTTTAAGTATTCTGTGCGCCCGGTCAAGAAAGCAGTTAATCCACAGAAAGCGCTTGCCAAGATAACAACCGTGATGACAATATTAATAACCAACCACGCATTAAATTGTCGTTTCTTTTTCTTTTCGACTCTACCTCGTTTGCCTAGATAGACCTGCGCTAAATGATCATAAATTTCATCACGCGTCATAGGATTCATAATACCAAATAAATTTTAAAAGTTGCAATATAATATTACTTTTTTTAAACTCAATGATATTCCTTAACATCGTTGATAAAAATATAAAAAAGAAATAAAATCCTCCTCGCAGCAAGCTGACGAGGTATCCTTTATGCGGTTGTTATTCTATTCCAGCAAACAATTCTAATTGCCCCCGATATATCTGCCGATAATTCTTTCCCTGTTTAGCTACATATTCTTTTATCACGTCTTCATTTCCATGCCATCCTACCGTATTCATATAATATCCACTCGTCCAAAACTGTCCTCCCCACAACATCTGCTTGACTTCCTTATGTTTTTTAAATATTTCTCTCGCCGTTATACTCTTGATTATTTGCACTATGCTTTTGGGCATCATGGTCGGCACACTTTGAATCAAAAAATGTACATGTTCTTCACTGAATACTTTTCTTCGATATTTCGCCGGACTGACTTGCCGTGGATTTAAACGCACCTGCCTCAGGTAATCGGGAGTTCCGCTCCTTACCTCCTGCCCTGGTCGAAGAGTTTTCATCTTCTATTATCGGCATCTTTTGCTCCATCGAAAGTCAGGTCTCATTACCTTAACTTTATGTTCAGGCCTTCGTTCCAACCATCGGCGGGATTTACTATGCCCTCTGCTGACTTCTGCCTCTTCCTCTAGGCAGACCTCCCCGGGTAATGCGCACTTACTTTCCCACTTATACCCGCCACATCTACGCCCATGATTTCCGTGTCCGTTATTAGGCTTTGAAGATTTGTGCCTCCTTGCCTAGCATGTTCGCCTCTATGTGATTCCTGTTCGTCGGGCCAGTGTTTTGCTATCTGCTTCCTTCAGATTCCACCTCGCGATGGACACCCTTGCAGAGTTGCTAGCAGTTCCCTCGACCGGGCCGGGGGACGAACACCCCTTAAAATGCGCCCTGCCCCGGGCGCACACAAAAAAATGCCCCTGTTATCGGAAAATAACAGGGGCATCAAAGCACCAACACCTTTCTTTTTTAAATTAGAAAGTAACTCCAACATGTGCCAAAGCCTGTTTGGCCGTTTGTTGATTGGTTGAACCAAAGAAATCACCAGGAACAAACCAACCAAGGCTCAATCCCAGTTTCACATCTTCGGTATAATCATAATTAAGGTCGCCATCTATTTCCCAACCGATAGCTCTATTCGAGGTAATCGCTGGAGTGATGGTCGTGCCATCTGGCTGACGCATATTAAAATTATACTTATTGCCTACAGTTGTACCCTGATTATTTCCAACGCCACCTAAATCAGGTTCTCTCGCCAGCCAAAGACCCGTCCAGGTGACTTTAGCTGTGACGTCTTCAATGGGGCTGATTTGAGCAGACGTAGTGACTATGTGGGCATTGGTTAAATCAAACAACGTATTATAGATCGTCCCGCCGCCTTGATCCTCAAACATCGGATCCCATCCTGTCCATGTATTTTTACTATTAGGACGGAATGGATCTCTACCGTCACTGGGATTTCTCTCACCGGAGACATAGGTATAAACACCGGTAACAGCTGGTTTCCACTTAGCCACCTTCTCGTACTGTACTTGATAATTGACAATCGCCTCAGCGCCCAAGGCCTGTCTTTGGAGATTGTCTGCACGAGCAGCTCCTGAGGTGGACGTCGTTGCTTTATTTCCGCCCTGCCAAGCTACTTCGCCTTGCACATTCAATCCTTTGATCGGATTGGTGCTGGCGCGTAAACCAGGAACAAAAACGGTATCTGTCTTTGCCCCGGCTACAGTTTGAAGACTGCGATCAAACTTTGAAAAGAAATAAGTTTCCAAAGTCGTATTCCACTGATCGCCTAATTGATAATTAGCATTGATCCCGTAGAGATCAACCTCATCCTTCCTTGGGCCTGTACCTGTCAGACCATTGGCATCCACCTTGGCACCGAACACATCGATGGTCAAAGGATGATAATCAAAAACTAATTTGATACCATCCAAGGCTGTCCGCTTAGTTAAATCCTGAGCCACCTTGTTCAAACCACCGGCATTAGCCAAGTTATTGGGGCCATTGGCACCAACGATGAAGGCGTTACCATAATTGAACTGCTGACGCCCGACCTGCACGGTCAACGGCGAATAAAGCATCTCACGCAATTTGACATACGCCAAATTTAGCTGGATGTTTGTATCCGACGTAGATTGGGTGTTAACATCACCTTCATTATCCCATGGCCGTTCATTAATCAACGCAACGGTCGCTGACACATTATCCGAAAGATCGGCATCGACTCGTAAACGGGTTTGAGTAATGAACAGATTCTGTTTATATTCACTAGCGTCATTGCCGTTGGTGCCAGAACGGTCACGGCCAAGATCGAACCGATCGCGGTAGATAAAGGTTGAATCAATATCTCCCCCTACCTTAATGTTCTGGACAGCAGCGAATGCCGGCATTGCAACTAGGGTCGCTAGCATTGATACTGCTAATAAAACTTTTTTCATTTTTTCTCCTCCCTTTATTCAAGGAACATCGAAAACTCTATATTAATCTAGGGAATTTCTTTCCTATGTATTTATTCGATTTATACCAGTTCATTGATGATTTCCGACAATTATTTTCCTCACCGTCCTTTCTTCGTCAGACTAAAATCATCTCTGGGTTTAAGAAGTGGCGTTATTCTCACATAGCTCCCAAAGGCTGTCAAGTTTTTTTAAAAAAATTTTTAGATATTCTCACACTGGGCAGATCAAGGTTTTTTTTGCATCCCGGCAATGAGATCTTTAAGCGCACCTATCTCCTTTTTGAGGTCTTCTTGATTCTTTTCAATCTTTTCAAATCGTTCATCCATCTCAAAAAATCTGCGGGACATATATTCCTTACTACCTTCGACAATGATTTGCGCCCCAACCTTCCTTGTCTTTGCCCCCTGAGGAACGATGAGCCAGCCGCTCCCGCCAATTTGCACAGCCTCCATCCCTTCAGGAATTTCCCGATTAAGGGTGCTTTGCGCGTAAGCGCTCATCGTCAAAATGCAAAACATACAAATAAAAATAATTATTTTTGATTTCTTCATTTTCTCCTCTTCCCTATTTTATATACGCCTTAATGATTTTTTGCTCATCAATGGGCCGGTCGCCGGACGCAGTTGGGGTTTGTTCAATCGCACTTACGGTCTCATAGCCGCCGAGGACTTCACCAAAAATCGTGTGGTGCATGTTTAACCATGGCGTTGGAACGGTCGTGATAAAAAACTGACTGCCGTTGGTATTAGGCCCGGCGTTGGCCATGGCCAGGATTCCTCGCCGGTCAAATTTCACCTGCGGATTAAATTCATCCGCGAATTTCCCTCCCCAAATACTCGCGCCGCCGCTGCCAGTTCCGGTCGGGTCGCCCCCTTGAAGCATAAAATTCTTGATCACGCGATGAAAGATCGTTCCGTTATAATAACCCTTCCCGACCAACCCTTTGAAATTCTCAACCGTTTTAGGAGCAATATCATCGAATAATTTCAACTCAATATTCCCGCGGTTTGTTTCCAGTACCACCACTGTTGACTTTGAAACGTCTTTAGCCATTGGATTCTCCTTTGGGTTGAATTTCTACAATAATCCAGACGCCGACGGGATAATGTTCGAACCTGCTTAATGGTGTAATAGCAATCCCAAAACTCCTATGACCGTTCCAGCCATACCCAACAAAAGACCCAACATGGGGAAAAATTTTTTGCGTGACAGAAAATAAAGCGAACTAAGTATCATGGCAATTTCCAGGAAACCTTCTGAAAGGTCAAAGTATCCTGCTTTACGGTGGGCAAGTTCACCTTCTTGGACCTTCTTATCTGCTTCTGTTTTGATCTGCGCCAGTTCTTTTTTATAAACAACCGATTGCTGTGAATACTCCGCGAGAGTATTTGTCGTCTCTTGAGTATTGGGAGCAGTTAATTGCAGCAATTTAATATTCATCTCTAGTTGGTAGTCACGGATACGTTTGGCTTGATAATGGGCCCATTGATTACTCGACTCATTGCCCAAAACAATAGTTTCGGTATGGGCCTGGTGAGAAAAAATGGTAAATATACTTAACAGCACAGCCAAAATTGCCGTCTGAGTGCCGATAATCTTGCCCAATGAATCGTTAGGCTGCACGTGATGCGTTTCTACTTCTATGCTCATGAACTATTCTCCTCCATAACTTTATTGAGTTCTATTTAAACCCCCGGGCCATCCACAGCAAAAAGCACGGAACAATCACTCCCAGCAACAAACAACTCCATACTAACCACGGACGCGTAAACTTAAAAGCCATCAAAATTCCTAACACCGTTGTGATCGATAATCCAACGGACATAAGTGAAACTCCACGACCTCACGGTCGTGGCCTCTTTTGATTCGGACTTCGTCCGTCCGCCTAACGGCGGATGCTGTCCATCTACGGGCTGACGCCCATAGTTTTTCGAAGGAATTATAAAATAACGAAAAGCCATCGACGATTGTAGCGTTCATAATTTATAAAAATTTTCCATTTATCAGTGGACGGTTAGTAGAGATGGAAAAGAGCGTCTTTCGTAATCAAAAGGGCTCATGTACCCCAACGAAGAATGCGTTCTTTTCCGGTTATAATACATTTCAATATATTCAAAAATTTTACTCTTCTACATTCTCGTTATTCAAACTTTCTTCTCCTTGTTTAATCGCCTTATCTCTTTGTTCCCACGTCGTCTCTTTGGCCTTGATCGCGCTGTGGTTTTTCCAAAATCCACCACCGCCGAAACCTTACGCAATTCATGATCCGTCCGTACCTATTGATTCAAGTCGTATTTTAATATCGTCATTTGTGGGCTCCTTTCGATTTGCATGAACACATCTTAGCAAGTTCTCATCGGCATTCAAGCTCTATTATTATAAATATCAGTCGAGAAATAAAAATATTTAAAAAAAATAAAAAATTAATCCGTGCAGAATCGAAGATTCAAAAGTTCAAAAAGGCCAAAAAATTTCAACGTCACATTCCTCCCCGGGATTCGTATTGGAGGGTCGGGTTTAAACTTAAAGGGAAGTTCTTCCTTCCAAAATTAGGACATTTCTATTTTGGTAGAACTAGGACATTTATAATTTGGCTTGACAGAAATAACATATTTTCTTTAATCTTTATTTCTAACGTAGTATAATATTTATAAATTTTTTAGTCTAACGAAAGTATCTAAACCTAAAGGAGAAGTCATGAAATTATCAAGGGCTGTAGTAATGGGATTAGTTGTAAGCGCGGCTATTGTATTATTATCATCAATTTCTTTTGCAGCGGAAGATAGTGAAGATTTTCCACCGGCAGTAACCAGCGATACGCCGGCGTTTAGCGAATATAAGTTGAATGATAATGCCGCAACATCGACGGTCGTGGATTCCGGCTCCGGCGCGATCAATGTTAACGCGAACGTCAACACGAATCTGTTGACAGTAACGGGAAAAATCAATCAGGCGTTTCATTTTGATGGAACGAGTCAGTACGTGAATCTCGATAACGTTTGGAATTCGATTAAAGACGACAGCATCGGGAGTTTTTCGTTCTGGATGAATCCCGAGGCCGGCGGAACGGTTTTAAGTTTTGCCGGGTCGCAAGGCGCTCTGGATTTGAATTGGGCCTCATCGATCAATGCGATGGTTTTGGGTATTCCGGGTTTTTCGTGCCATACAACCGGCGCGAATATCCCGGCGGGAAGTTACGCGCATATCGTGGTTGTGCAGGATGGAGTGAACTTGAAGGTTTATGTGAATGGGGTAGAACAAAACTTATTTTATTGGTCGCAAAGCAATAAAGGCTCGTGGCTGTCCGCGACACAGCCGTCGGTTGCGAATTTCGGGCGATTGGGAGTGTTTAATCCCAACGGTCAGGATGCCAGCAACATTCAATATTTTAAAGGCGATATTGATGATCTGCGGTATTACAAAAGAGCTCTTTCAGCCAGTGAAGTGCAGGCGCTTTACAACGCGGGGTCGGGAATTGAAGGAGTCCTGCCGTCAGCTTCGGTTGAGAATGATTCTCAGGCGCTGAATGGCAAGCGCTTGACTATTAACACGGGGACTGCCAGCCTTTATAAATTATCCTACGCGCATAATACCGCCGGGGATAAATGGGTGGATGCGGTCTCAAACTCCATCGGATATACGCTGGAGACTCCTTTGAAAGTGGTTTCCTCAGGCACATCTTCAGCGGGTGATCTTAAGGTTAGAAACCTCCGCAGAATAACTTGAACAATCATCACACATTGGGCTTCTTGACATTTCTGGGTCTGATTGTGTAATTCCACTCCCCAGAAACTTGTGGGGTTCAATGTTCAGTGTTTTCATGTCCTCATCCGATACTTTTACCTTAAAAAGGATTCCGTTTTTCATTAGCCAAGTTTATAATAAAAAACGTCTACATTCATCATTGGGTTATGTGCTACCTGAGGAATTTGAATCTATTTATCCTGGTAAGGAAAAAATTCTTTTAACCAGTCAACTTGTCACTTCTTAACTGTCCAATCCGAAGGGTCCGGTTTACTGCTTCACCAATACCTAATAAGGAAAGATGTCCTTGAGCTGATACTCCAATAACTGAGACGGTGGCATTCTTGGAACCGGTTAAATATAAGTGAGAAAGATTAGCATTATAGTCAATCAAATCAACACCCGGCCCCGTAGATAAACTTCCCAGCTGTTTACCGTTCTGATTGACATCAAGAACAACCGCCTTGCCTTCACCGCATCCGACGAAAAGAAAACCTTTTTCTTTATCCAATGCAGTCCCACGAGATTTATCGCAACCATTGGCCATTGAGTGACAATCTTATGTGTCTTTACATCGATCGCTACTGCTTTTTTACCTGAATTCGTGTAGGCACGTTGGTGAGATTGATCTATCACTAAAGACTCAGGGCCATCTTGAAAAAGAATAGACATCGAATGAGATAACGATAGTTTATCACCCATCGAGAACATAAACACCTCGATCTGTTTATCCTTTTCATTGTCCGACTCAGTCACCCATACTTCATGATTGGCCTCAACGTAGCGGACAAAATCCGGATCAGCACCCAATGAAGCTGTTACCACAACTCGACTTTAGACATTTTCTGATAGTAAAAAACGGCCTCCTAAGCGAAACCCACGAGGGAATCGGAGATAAACGCTATAAAAGTTTTCTGTATTTTTTTGATGTTATGGTTTTTGGTGAACATGGAAAAAAGATTTTGGTTCCAGATATCTTTACGAATGGCTTTGATGGCATCGGCAAAGGTTGGCTGAGTTTTGGGATACCAATCTTGAGCGGTTGTCACTTCTGGACGTTCTTTGCAACGATCAAAGTACCACAAGGATATCAAAGAGAATAAGCCCATTAATAAAGGGAAGCTGCGCAAGACAGATTCTCGTTTACGATTGCGGGTTGATTCCACCGCCAGGAACCGTTTGGATTCTTCAAAAGTGACTTCAATGGTCCAGCGTTCAACAAAATGACGAATAATTTCTTTGGGAGTCATGGTCAGGTCGGTTGTGTAAAAAGATTCGTCACGTAATTTTCCTTGAGGGTCGCGCGCCAAGACCCAAGCAATTTTGACAATACCTTTGCCGGGCTGATAAAACAGGGCTTGGCGATAGATGTACCAAATTTTTTTAAGTTGGCCACCGTACCAGGGAACAATGATTTTAGTCCATTGAATATTTTTTTCTACGGCCCATTGTTGTGGGGAAAGTAAACGTTTGCCTTTGATTCGTCTGCGTCCCCGCTTAGGTTGACCCCTGACTTCTTCAAACAATTGTGCGTCGCAGCGCAAACGGCTGACCAATTGTCCCCAAGGTTTTTGGGCAATGAATTTGGTCAATTCAATGGAGGCAAAGCCACCATCTCCGACGACAATAAACTTTCTGTCAGGAAACCATTGATGCAGTAAATGCAACATGATCATGGTTAGTTGTAGAGGAGTGCGCTGTTGGACGTCGAATTTGGGGCATTGTTTTTCACTGACCCAGAGCATCATCAAACAGGGCAATGACCACGGTCGCTTTAACCAGGGCCAATGAAAGCGTACCGCCATCACCACCCATTTATGACCAAAACTGTATTGAGCGCGTTTTTTCGTAGACAACAAAGGATCGCGATGACAACAACGGCCAAACACCTTTGGCCCGCTGTGTCTCGCCAAGGTCTCATCAACGGCTAATTCAATGACTCCAGGAATCAAAGAAAATATCAAAGAGCACAATATGCGTGATAACTTCAGTAATGGACATGCACAGCGCTTAAAAAAATTATGGTACGTCGTAAAATGTTTTGGCCTCCAACCCAGAGTCCGCAGAATGTTGGTGACTGTCCTCGAACCTTGGGTGAGAATCGCTCCGGTGCTTAGGAATAAAAAGTTTTCAAAAGTCGGCTGCGAAAAAACAGGTCAAAATTTTCTAAGATGCTTATAATGCTGCATGAAAGTTGTAGTTGCATTATGCCCTCCGTGGTTTTGGTTGCTCAACACACCCATTATCCACGCGAGGGCTTCTTTTTTTAACTTTTTATCCAGAAAAAATGTCTAAAATCGAGCACAATAGTTCCTGTTTTAATATCAACCGCATCGAGTTTATGAGTACCATGATCTGCCACAAATATAAAACCTTGTCCTTCGTCGGCTGAAGAGATTCCTACGTCATGTCCTTTATGATTTTCCTCGCTTGAACTAAATCCCCCAATCGTCGTCATTGCATAAGTGCTGGGGTCAATCAGGAAAAGTTTTCCGGTGTGCCCTGCAGGAACAAGAACTTTATGTAACCTCGCGGAGAAATTCAAATCATCAAAACCAATAGCACCCTCACCATGTGGGATTGCGACAGCTGTCCCTTGCAGAGATCCCCCATTCGTTCCAGCCCATCCTGATGTCATCCCAAAAATACTAATCAACAAAAACATCATTATCGTAATAAAATTTTTTTGTTTCATACAGAATCCTCCCCCAAAATGTACTAAAATTTATTTTTCAACAATAGCGTTTAATTGATCCAAAATAAACGCCCTCTGCAGAGTAAATACTGCAGAGGGCATATGAATAGTTTTTATGAAAATCTTTCAAATCTGCAGGATAGAATTATTTCTTGTCCTTCATCTCATTTTCTTCCATCTCATCTGTATCTTCTTTCCCTTCTTTTTTTTCTTCCATTCTCTCGGCGCTACGGTCTGCCATTTTGATCAGACTTTCTGCTAGTTCAGGATTAGATTTTTGAAGAGCAGTAGCCGAGTCCCTCAAAAGTTTTATATGTCCTTTATGTTCCTTTTCCATTGCCTCTTCGTTCTTCCCTTCTAGTTCCTTTTTCTCTTCTTTTTTCTCATTCATCTCGTTCGCTTCTTCATTTGCATACTTGGTCAAATCTACGGACAGATCCGGATTGGATTGTTTAAGCGCAGCTGTCGCATCGTTCAAAACCTTGATTTGATCCTTCTCATTATCTTCCGCTGCAAAAGAAATTGATGATAATAATACAATAGCCCCGCTGACAACTAATCCCATTAATACCGCCCTTGATAATTTCATGATTCCTCCTTTGGGTTTAGATACTTTCATTACACTAAGAAATTTATAAATATTATACTGCGTTAGAAATAAAAATTAGAGAAAATATGTCATTTTATTTTCCATACATAACCTTCAATTGCGAAACCTTCGGAAATTCAGAATAGAACTCACCTTGAGGTCCCACAAATCCCTTTCCAGATCTTTTAACATTTACTGAGGTATATCCTCCTTTATCATTGGGAATGTTGATCGTAAAAGATTCCTCCATCGTATTAGTTGCAGGCGTCGCCGTAATTTGTGTTGGAACTGCTATAGTCGTTGGAACAGACTGGACAACCATTAGAGGAGGTGGAACAATTTGATAGCCATAACCGTAATTTACATAATAATTCCCATTAATGACGAACCTCGGGGCAAGCCCACGAGGTATCTTTTCCCTATGCAGGCCTATTCCATGCCTTCAAACAACCACATCTGACCCCGATGAATTCGTTTGTACTTTCTTCCCTGTCCCTCAACATACGCTTGAATAATCTTCTCATTCGCATACTGCCCAACACTATTAATATAATATCCGCTCCTCCAAACATGCCCACCCCATAACAGTTTCCTCAACTCCGGATGCTTCTTGAATGTTTCCCGCGCGGTTATGCTCTTTGTGATTCGCACCACGTCGCTCGGACTCATCACCGGTACGCTTTGCACCAAAAAATGCACGTGATTCTCATCCGCACCAATCTCAATATAATTTATTTCATATCGCTCGCTGATCCCAACGCATACCTCTTGGAGCGTATTCTCCACCGCCCCACTAAACACCACCAACCGACACTTCGCTGGCAACACCATGTGGTACAGCAACAGACTTTTATTGTGACTCTTTCTTATATGCTCGCTCATCCATGCATTATATATGGTAACCTCGTGGCGAGCCACGAGGAATTCTATCGATTAACAAAGTAGGTAACGCCATTAACAACCACCGGTTGATAATCAGGAATCGTGCTGACGACTGGGGGAGAAACAATCACATAATCTCTATCATAATAATATCTCTCCGGAAAAAAAGAGAAACTCAGACCAAAATGAGAATGTCCCTCATGATGGTCATGGTGCTCATCGTGTTCATGACGATCAGCATAGGATAGCGTCGGGCGAATCATTAACAGGATTGAAGCCAAAAGAATAACGGATGCTTTCATTATATTTCGCATATTTAATCTCCTTCATTTCAGATAGACTTATCATTCCTCATGAATTTAGACAACAAAAACCGTCAAAAAGTTTCATGCTTACGCTGGTAACAAAATTAAATGCGAATCATGGCTGGGGAATAAAACATTATTTTTCGGGGGGGGGTAAATTTTATTTCTGCACCAACAGGTAATTATTCTGCCTGAGAATATTGCTGCGAAGCAAAACGAACAGGACTATTAGTTTTGCGAAGCAGAATAATACTTTTTTATTTTGTCGATAAGTGGAATAATTCGTCCATTTTCTGACGGATGTCCGATTTCATGTAAACATCGCTTCCCCAAAAAGAGAACCAGGCAATCTTGTACTGATTACCTTCCGGAATCAACGTCAGGCCGCAGTTGACTGAGGCATTATCGAACTTGACATCAAAAACATAGCGTTTGATTTCTTCTTTCGATACATTCGGCGGGATGAGGTCACTTTCCCCTGTTCGCTGATGAAACGGTAGAATAACGGATTCATCGTTCTGAAGTTTTCCCCACTGACTTTCGAGACTTTCGATAAACTGTGCAAATTGATCAGAAGAAATTTTTTGAGCCAACTGCTCGGAAAATAAACTATACGCCCCGCCTTCATCTGTTTTTTTCAGATCATCGAAAAACTCCTGTGCTGTTTGATCGGCACTCGTCTGAGACACGATAGAAAAACTAGCGCATCCAATCAGTGGACACAAAGCCGCTACCATAACGATAAATGATTTTATCTTTTTATGATCCAATCTGTTCATAAAAAATTCTCCGTGCTTTTTTGCTTCACTGCAAAAATCTTAAGGACAATATAAAAACCAAAAATACCAATAGCATCAATCAAAACGTCCCGAATCGAACCGCCCCTGCCGGGAACGAATAACTGATGAAACTCATCAGACGCAGCATAGCATACGGATAGAATAGTGGGATAAAGAAAAAGATAAAAGCCATCCCTATCAAACGAATCTTTGAATGCCCGATGCAAAAAAAAAGTAAGAATGAAATACTCGATGATGTGAGCGATTTTTCTCAGGATAAAATCATATTCGAGGTTTGTCTTTAAATTAGGAGTGCTGGAGAGATAAAAGATGAGCCCTGCCCAAACAATAACTGGAAGCCATAATTTGAAAGTCTTCATTGCGATATTCCTAATCGTCAGGGGTGTTTATAGTTCAGCAGAACCACGTTTGCTCTTGGTTCATCCTATTTCAGCTTCTGTCGGTGTGCTTTGTTAACACGGTATTAGAACAGAAAGTTAAAACCTAAAAAACTGTCCAGGGAACGGCATAAATATTGGTGGCCAGAGGATAAACCTTATGGCCTGTATAAACAATAATTCCCCCAAAAACCTCCGGATGGGTTTTTAAAAACTCTCTCATAGAACGAGTATCTTTAAAAGTCAGGCTTTCGGACGACTTTACTTCAATACCAATAATTTCTTTATTGGAACGTACGACAAAATCTACCTCAACCTCTTCGGCCTTTGGCCTCCAATAAAAAACTTCAGGTGCAATCATTTGTAAGGAGCCCCAGGACAAAATCTGCTGAAAAATGAAATTCTCAAGATATCTCCCCTTAATATTCGGTTTCTTAAGATCCTTGACTTCATGGATGTTGGCAAGAAAACAAGCCATCCCTGAATCAAACCAAAAATACTTTGACTGTTTATAAGCCCGTTCTCCTTTGACTGCGTATCCTTTTAATTCATAAAGAAGGTTTGTATCTTTTAAAAGACTCATATAGCGGCTGACATTACTTCTTGTCTCTCCACAAACTTTTGAAAGTTCATCCTGGACGCTCTCCCATCCTGTCGCTTGAGTCAATACTTCCATAAGCCGACGGAAATTTTGAGGATGCCTTACTTTAACTAAATCCTGAATATCTCTTTGAATATAGGTATCAACATAGCTACTCATCCGCTCCAAGGCCACTTTTTCTGCTTGAGCCAAAACAACTCCAGGTAAACATCCCCGCCACACAGCCTTTAAGAGGTCTCCTTCTTGTTTAGTAATACTTACATCAATCTTCTGATCCTGTAATAATCTGTCAAAAATTCCTTGAGAAGGCAACCCATGATACTCTCTAAAACTAAAACCTGTTAAGTGTAAATATTTGGCACGGCCGGCTAAAGTTTCCCGGGGCGATTGGCGCAAAGAGATATTCCCTGAGCCGGATAAAATAAAATGCCTTTGACGGTGAGATTTATCAACAAGATATTTAACGGTAAGTAAAAACTCTGGATGGCGCTGAACTTCATCAATAATCGTCGGCTTATTCTCCCATAAAAGCCCTTTAGGGTCCTCTTTCGCTTGCTCAAGAATATCCGGATCATCAAGAGTCAAATAACGCCAGTCTTTTAAGAAGTGAGCATTCTCCAAAAGGGTACTTTTTCCAACCTGCCGGGGACCGGTTAAAATAATAACCGGATGAGATTTAAAGGCATCAATGATTCTTTCCTCAAGCCATCTGGAAATATATTTCACAATCCATCCTCCTTATTATGATGGCTTAAGCCTACCATAAAATTATGCACAAAACAACATAATTTTATGCACAGATTACCGTAAAATTATGCACAAGTTAACAAACGAGGATTCCATTTTTTGACTCATTTGTTGTTCTCCTTGAATCACTGCGGGAGTTTCTAAAATTTTAACTCCCTCCACAAAAAACATGTGCCAGATTTGTGCCAACTATACATCAAAAATGGCCTAAATTCATCAAAATTGGTAGTAATTGGAAGTTTACGGAAGGTAAAGAAAAACCCAGAATCCTCGTCGGAAACTGGGTTTTCTTATGGTTGCGGGGAGGGGATTTGAACCCCTGACCTTCAGGTTATGAGCTGATTCGACGATGTTGATGCTGTTTACTATTCTTTGCTAATCGTTAGGTGTGTTTACAGTTTTGCGAAATCACGTTTGCTCTTGGCTCATCCTATTTCAGCCTCTTTCAGCGTGTTTTGTTAGCACGATGTTAGCATGGAATATTTTGTAAATCATTTTTAGTCCTCCAACAAAAAGAGGTCTCTGGCTGGATGAGGTAAGAACCTGCTCACAACAAATTTCCGTGGCATGACTCCATTTTGTTCATCATTAGCATCAAATTTCTATTTTCCGCAATCTTAACGCGTTTGTAATGACTGAAACCGAACTAAAACTCATAGCAGCCCCGGCGATAACAGGATTTAATAAAATACCAAAAAATGGATATAACACACCAGCTGCAATGGGCACCCCTAAAACATTATAGATGAAGGCAAAGAAAAGATTCTGCCGGATATTCTTCATAACAGCCCGACTTAAACGCAGGGCCTTCACAATTCCATTAAGATCGCCTTTCACTAAAGTTATTCCGGCGCTTTTAATCGCGACGTCCGTACCCGTTCCCATGGCCACACCGACTTCCGCCTGCGCCAAAGCAGGCGCATCGTTAATGCCGTCGCCAGCCATCATCACAACGGCGCTCTGATTTTTGAATTGTTTGACAATTTCCTGTTTGTTTTTAGGCTCCAGTTCCGCTCGAAAATCATCGATTTCTAATTCTTTCGCAATGACCTCAGCAGTTTTATGATTATCTCCCGTGAGCATAACCACTTTGATTCCCATATTATGAAGAGTTTGGATAGCTTGAGGAGTTGTTTTCTTAATCGGATCGGAAATTCCAAGAATGCCAACTACTTTTTGTTCGATGGCCACCCAAACAACGGTCTGGGCCTTAGCTTGTAATTGTGTTGACTCTTTTTTCAATTCTTTGGGAAGGCTGATTTTTTCTTCTTCAAGAAACTTCTGTTTCCCTAAAATAATTTTCTCTCCGTTGAGCTTGCCCTTAATACCGCCTCCTGTGACCGATTCAAAATCCTGCACAGATTCTATCTTCACATTTTTCTCTTTGGCATAATCGATGATAGCTCTTGCCAAAGGATGTTCGCTGCTTTGTTCGACAGAAGCCGCAATCCCCAAAAGAGATTGTTCATTCCATCCTTGGTTTGGAACACAAGCCGTTACCTTTGGTTTTCCTTCGGTTAAAGTTCCCGTCTTATCGGTTAGAAGATGTGTAATTTTTTCAGACTTCTCAATCGCTTCTGCATTTTTGATAAGAACCCCTCTCTGCGCACCGCGGCCGACACCAACCATAATCGACATTGGTGTGGCCAGACCCAGAGCGCATGGACAGGCAATAATTAAAACAGCGATTGCATTAACAATCGCATAAGCTAATTTCGGCGCCGGCCCCCAATTCGCCCAAATGATAAACGTCAAAACAGAAACCAAAACCACAATCGGAACAAAATAACCGGAAATCGTATCAGCCAGTTTTTGAATAGGAGCGCGGCTGCGCTGGGCGTCAGCGACCATATGAACGATTTGAGAAAGCAAAGTTTCGGCTCCGACTTTCTCCGTTCTCATGACAAACGTTCCGGTTTGATTGACGGTTGCGCCGATCACGCGATCATCAGCATTTTTCTCAACCGGCATCGGCTCACCGGAAATCATGGATTCATCGATGCTGCTTTTTCCTTCAATAATAATGCCGTCGAACGGAATTTTTTCTCCAGGACGAACACGCAAGATGTCGCCTTTTTGAACAGAATCAATAGGGACTTCTTCCTCAACGCCCTGCCCGTCCGGCAGGCGGGCATTTCGAATTCTGTGCGCATTCTTAGCGGCTAATCCCAAAAGAGCTTTAATGGCTTGACCAGTTTGACTGCGCGCTTTGGCTTCCAACAATTGGCCCAAAATAATCAAAACGGTAATAACAGCTGCAGCTTCAAAATAAAGATCGATCTTTCCCATCTTTTTCAATGACTCAGGAAAAATCTGCGGAAATAAAGTTGCTACCGTGCTGTAACCATAGGCCGCTCCCACGCCGAGGGTAATCAGCGTAAACATATTAAGATTTTTGTTATTCAAGGATTGCCAGCCTTTGATAAAAAAAATACCTCCCGTCCATAAAACGATTGGCGTGGCCAAAATAAATTGTATAAAGGGAATAAAACGCTGAGAGATGAACGACCCGACATGAATGGCCGGAATCATTTCGTCAAGAACTAACAAGACAAGAGGAATTGTAAGCGCAAGTCCGATCCAGAATTTTCTCGATAAAGAACGAATTTCCTTCTGGTCTTCATTTTCTTCGCCGGTCGGACTTAACGGCTCCAAATGCATCCCGCACTTCGGACAATCTCCGGGGTGATCCTGCTTGATTTCCGGATGCATCGGACAGGTATAATAAATTTTCTCATCCGCTTTCGTTTTTACAGGTTGTACTTTTTGCGATTTCTGTTCAAGGAATTTTTTCTTGCAGTGATCACTGCAGAAATAATACACGGGGCCATCGTCCTTAAGGACGATGGCCCGATCGTCTTCCTTCACATTCATTCCGCAAATCGGATCAATAGCCATGAAATTTCCTATTTATTTTCCGGATGATGACTGGCATGTTCATCGGATGATGTTGGTTTACCGGCCGCATTGCCTTTTGATGCGTCTTCTTTCATATCTCCCATCATCCCCTTGCCCATCATCGGACAATTTTGCATCATATCCATCATCTGTTTGTGCATGCCATCCATATCCATCTTTAACTCAACTTCCTTGACGACGTTTAAATCTTTGTCGTATTTTGTAAGTTTATTGCCTGCGGCCACAATAATTCCTCCATCGCTGGTCGCCACAATTTGCTTTTGCATCATGGAGCACATTCCCATCATGCCCATCATTTTACCGCCCATCATGCCCTTACCTTTGTCGCCCATCATGTCTTTGCCTTTGTCCATTTGGGCCAAGGCTAACCCTGAGATGGTTAAAACAACAACTGCTGTGATAACTGCGATACCTTTTTTCATAAACCGCTCCTTTTTTGTAATTACTTATTATTGACTATTGGTATAGGCTGTTAGTGTCTTTAGTGACATCCCGATTTTTTCTCCTCGTCTTTTTTATCTGTATCAGATTGCTTGTCCTGATGACCACCGCAACAACCTCCATCTTTTCCCATCATCATGAAACAAACTAATAACATCACTGGTATAAAAACCCAAAACGTATTCTCTTTATTAAGGCCCAATGACGGAGCTACAATAAATAATAAGAAAGGACCCAGGCAACAAATAAGCATTAACCACGATTTATTTTTCATTTTACACCTCCCCATTTAGGAATAAATGCAGGAACCTTCTTCCTGTATTCCCCATATTGTTTTCCGAATATTTTCTCAACATCTTTTTCTTCTTTCATAGCCAGACGATAATAGGTGAACATTAAAATCGGCCACATGACAAGCGTTAAGATCGACGGCCATTGGATGAGAAATCCCAAGGTGATCAAAAATAACCCGCTGTATTGCGGATGACGCACATGAGCATATACCGCCTCGGTCACAAGGTGCTTTCCTTTAGCTGCATGAATAAGAATCCATCCGTTTTGCATGACATATAAGCCATAAAAAATCATGACGTTGGTGACAATATGCAAAATGATCATGGCTATTTGAGAATCGCCTAACCCCAAAAGAACCAGCCAAAGATGTCCATGGGAATGCGAAAATGGATTTAAAACAGGATAGGATTTGCCCATCCAACTGGAAAGAAAGTAAATCGTGAGCGGAAATCCATACATCTCCGTAAATAGCGCCACGATAAAAGCGGCAAAGGCTCCCATGGATCGCCATTCAATATTGGTTTTTGGTTTGATGAAACTCGCCACAAAAAATAAAAATAGAATGACGTTAAAAATAACAACTGTCCACATGCCGTAAGCGTAATTTCCTAAATCTTCACCATGCATGTTCGCTCCTCTCAAACTTTTACTACTATTCCCTTTTCAGACTGTTCTCTAAATTCTTTTTTCTTACAACCATGTTTCCTATAAGTAAAGCAGCGTAATCATAAGAGATGGTATCGATATTAATGATGAGATCATAAAGAAGCGGGTTATCGATATCCTCGTTAAAATATTTTTTTAGATATTGCGCTCGTCCCCGATCTTCATTTTCAATAAAACGTTCTGCCTCTTTGTCGGTGAGTTTAAAATGCTCTTTGATATGACTTTTTCGTTTTTGAAAGGAGCCAATCAAACGGATATGCACTCCCCCTTCTATTTTCCGGGTAATGACCGGCGCTCCCCGGCCGATGAGAATCACCCGGCCCATCTTGGCTAAATGAAGAATCGTTTCGGTTGTACATTGGACCAAATTGAATTGCGGCGGATGCAAACCAAATAAATCGTCGAGAATATCCTCGATTTCTGAAATACTGGATTCTTTTAAGAAAGGAAGAATTTTTTCTGAGAGATTATGTTCTTTAATAACTTGATTAACTAAATTTTTATCAAAAAGAGTCCAAAAACACTTCCCCGGCAACTCTTTATTCAAATAATCCGTAAGTTTTTCTCCAATCGTAATTCCACCAGCTCCGGCTTGACGGGAAATCGTGACAAATCCATGCGATCGTGACTCGAATGGTTCTTCCTTTTGAATCAGCTGGCATTGAGAAGCGAGATATTTGTAAATATTAAGTGTCGGATCCATTTTTATTCCTTTGCTTTAGGGTAATAAAAAAACGGTTCGCATTCCTCTTGGATCAGTTTATTTTGGATCAACCGAGGGCTAGCGGTCAAGGCAAGTTTCCTCCCTTGTTCGGTATCCATAAATTTTTTGAATTTTTCGATAAACATATTAGCCAGTTTGAGGATGGCTTGGTCATAGGCATTTTTATCTTTCCATGCCCATCGGGGATCAAGGATATTCGTTTCAACACCTCTGACCCGTTCTGGGATAGAGAGGCCAAAGACCGGCATGGTCTTCCATATCGTTTCTTCGATTGAGCCATCCAAAATAGCGTCAATGATGGCTCGCGTTTGTTTAAGATCGATCCTGGATCCGACACCATAGGGTCCCTCGATCCATCCTGTATTGACCAGATAAACTTTTGTTCCATGCTGATTTATCTTCTCACCCAAGATTTCTGCATACCGCGTTGGATGAACGAGCAAGAATGCCTGCCCAAAACAAGAAGAAAAAGTCGCTTTAGGTTCAGTAACACCTAATTCTGTCCCTGCAACCTTGGCGGTATATCCGCTTAAATAATGGTACATCGCTTGAGCTTTATTTAATTTGGCAACCGGAGGCAACACACCAAAGGCATCACACGTCAAAAATATGATCGTTGAGGGATGCTTACCGCATGAGATGGGACGGACAATGTTCTTGATATGTTCGATTGGGTAAGAAACTCTGGTATTCTCGGTCTTTTTCTTAGAACTGAAATTTACCTGACCGTTCGCATCCACATCGACGTTTTCCAGTAATGCATTCCGATGGATCGCATTGTAAATATCCGGTTCCTTGTCCTTGGAAAGATTGATGCATTTGGCATAACAGCCGCCTTCGAGATTAAATACACCATTCTCATCCCAACCATGCTCATCGTCCCCGATCAAGTAACGTTTGGGATCGGCGGATAGAGTTGTTTTTCCTGTGCCCGACAGACCAAAAAATAAAGCGGTATCTCCTTTTTTACCGACATTGGCCGAACAATGAAATGACCCGACTCCTTTTAAAGGAAGGAAATAATTCATAACCGAGAACATTCCTTTTTTGATCTCTCCTCTGTACCACGTTCCACCGATGATGATCATGCGTTCTTTTAGATGAAAAGCGATAAACACCTCCGAATGCAACCCCAGTTTTTTATAATCGGCGTACGTTGCTTTACAGGCGTGGAGGATATGCCAATCCGGTGAGAAAACTTTTAATTCATTTTCCGTTGGACGAATAAACATATTCTTAAAAAAATGGGCCATCCAGGCTATTTGGGTAACTAACTGCACGGACATCCGTTCGCCTGGAACGGCCCCGCAAAAACCATCCATCACATATAGACTCCTTCCATTCAACTGACGGACGGCACTATTTTTAAGCTCCCGCCATGCTTCTTCCGAAAGAGGTTGGTTATCGGAGCCGCCGGGAGCAGTCCACCAGATATTTTGTTTCGAACTATCTTCGACAACGATATACTTATCCTTTGGAGACCTCCCCGTAAATCGGCCGGTATCAACCGCCACCGCGCCTGATTCAGTGACGATCCCTCGTTCTAATTCTTCTATAGGCATATACGGTTGACTCCAGCTTCTCGTCGTGAGCTGAATTTTGGCTCTCGTCGCAGCACTGGAGTGAAGCGGATAAGCCTATTCTTCTAAAGCAGGATCTGTCTCGTGACGAAAGAGTTCCTCATACGATAAATTCCAAAAAACTTTTTTGGGATCCGTTATCCCGATTTTATCCAAATGTAAACCATACATGACATCCTCCTTACTCTTATATTAAGGGTGAACCAAACATCCTTTACACAAAACAGCATCCTGGTCGGAAACATAAATTTGGGGATTGGGTTTTCCTTCCACTTCTAAATAACCTACGGCCCCTTTCTCCACACGAAAGATCGCATGATCAACCAGAGTATAAGTTCCGGGAACCTCCAAACCGAATTCGACGAGCGTCGATCCGCCGGCGGGGACGAGAGTTGTTTGAATACTATGGGCGGGTTTGCTGACTAAATCGCCTTCCCGGTAAACATTATCAAAAATTTCTCCGATGACATGAAACGATGAAATAAGATTAGGTCCAGCATTCCCAAAAAATATACGTACTTTCTCACCAACTTTGGCTTTTAATTTTCCATCCCCTATATGCTGGCCATACCTCTCATTAAAAAAAATATACTTGGGATGTTCATCTAAACCGTCTTGATGTGAAAACATTAATTCACCCGTTTCTTCTTGTCTCGTTTGAGCGGAGTGATCATGACCACCGCCAGTATTTTCTTCATTCCAAAAATCGTCCTGAGCTTTCGCTTCTTTAGCCTGTTGATCCTGCGGTTTTTCTTTGAAACGGCCGTAGACTTCATGCTGCATGATATAAAATTCGTGATCGACTTTGGATAAACCTTCTTTGGGTTCGACTAAAATCAATCCATACATTCCGTTGGCGATATGATCCATGACCGGCGGGGCAGCGCAATGATAAACATAAAGTCCCGGATGAAGCATCTTGAACCAGGCCACCCGCTCATCGCCCTTGACAACCGTTAAGACCGGCGCTCCCCCACCCGGTCCGGTCACGGCATGAAAATCAATATTATGCGGCATGCCGCTGGCATCACTGTCGGTGTGATGCACTTCTAAAGTATCCCCAACGCGCACACGGATAAACGGCCCCGGAACAGCGTCATTAAAAGTCCAATATTGGTAAATAATCCCTGGTTTGATTTCTACTTTCTTGACGCTGGAATTGAGATGAACTTCGACAACGGCAGGTTCTTTCCTTTGAATAGGCATAGGAACATTCGGAGCGAAAGTCAAAACAGCCTTCTCTCTTATTTTAGGCATGGCTATCTTTTCCTTGTTCTCCGCAAAAGCAGTGAAAGTTAAAAATGATAGTAAAACAAAAACACACAAACCGACCTTCAACCATAAAAATTCTTTTAAATAAGTCTTACTCATCTAGATTTCTCCTTTTTAAAATTAATAACGATGACGTAAACTCATCCAAGGTTCTCCCTTGGCCAAATCCTCCAGTCGCTCAAATAGACGTGCATTTTCTAAAGCGATTCCTACCGCCCGGGCCATGACACAAAGCATCTTCAAATCACTTTCTGAAAATATTTTCCAAGACGTAGAAAATTTATCCGTCACATTAATAACTCCTAACAATTGTGCTCCAAATAAAATAGGCGTACTGATAAATGAACGTGTGGAATAATAAGAACGATTGGGCTGCCGGAAATATTTGTCATATTCGATATTCAAAACTAAAACCGGATCGCGTTTTTGAGCAATGATTCCCGCGATCGGCTCGCCGATCTTTTTACGGGTGCTGCGAATGATCGATTCCTCCAATCCCTTAGCGGCTTGAATAAAAAGATCCTGTTTTTCTTGGGTATAGAGCATCAGAGAGCATTTTTTTGCCTGCAGGATACCGGCCATTTGATCAACGGCAAACTTTGCCAATTTTCCCACGTCATGCATAAGACTTAAACTTTCTTCGAAATTCAAGATTTGAGTTAATTTGCCTTTTTCTTCTTTAAACATCTCTTCAACTTTTTTCTTTTCTGTTACATCATGAACAATGCCCTCTATTCCGATCACTTGATTGGCTTCGTCTTTGATCCAATTGCTGGTGACGGATAAGATGACAACCGATCCATCTTTTCGTTTATTGCGTACCTCATAATCGCGTACAAATCCCGTCTTCTCCATCGCCTTGAGAAAATAATCGCGCTCCAGCGGGTTTGCGTATAATTCTTGGGCCAGGTTCTTTCCCAAAAGTTCTTCTTTATTTAAATAGCCCAAGATCGTCACAAAGGCTGAATTAACGTATAACAAATTTCCCTCATTATCGGCGATGTACACTCCGGCGCGACTTTCTTCCACAAGAAGATGAAACGTTTTTTGAGATTCCAAGAAAAGCAAACTATAGAGTTTACTTCTTGCCAATAAATTGGTTATCATTTTAACCTCCGTTTTTTATTCAAAAATTTCGATTTTAACCAGAAATCTGATTCTTCCCGTGATGTTTGGCCGTATATAAATGACTATCTGCTCTTTGTATAAGATCATACCGATTAGTATGTGCATTGGATTCAGCGAGACCAATACTGACGCTGATCGGTTGTTTGGCGGATAGTTCTGAGACTTTCTTGCGAATCTTTTCGGCCATGCTCCTGGCCTGAGCTAAATCTGTTTCCGGCAGAATCACCGCAAATTCATCCCCCGCATAACGGCAAGCCACATCTGTCGTACGTATATTTTGTTTAATAATTTGGGCAATGGATTTAAGGAACTTATCTCCCTCGAGATGACCCAATGTGTCGTTATAAGACTTAAATTGATCAACATCGATCATCAATAACGAAAGATTTCTTGCATAACGTTTGGCGCGGATAATTTCGTAATCCAAAGTTTGGGTGCAATAACGATAATTGTAAATTCCAGTTAAACCATCCGTCATGGAAATATATTTAAGTTCGCGATACAGTTTGGCATTTTCCATGGCAATTCTCACCTGCCGGACAATCATGAAAAAAATTTTCAAATCCAAGTCGGTAAAAATATCGCCGTGTTTTCCTTTTTTATGAGAAACGTTGATGATCCCTAATAAATGGTCTTTCAATTCAATCGGAACGCTTAAGAATGTTTCACTCTGATAAAGTGTCCCATCGATCTTAGAAGAATGCTTATGAGGCAAATGATGCATTTTTGCTTTATGATGGCGTTCGATTAAATCCACGATCCTGTCGCCCATTTTCAAAGAATTTTCTCCAACCACAGATTCTTCGATTCCGCGGTGACCTTTAACGCACAATTCTCCTGATTCGTGATCGATAAACATCACGGAACACGTCTGAGCTTCCAAAACCTCGCAGGTTTTCTCAACGACAAAATCGATCAATTTGTTGAGATCAAGAATACTATGTAACCCTGCTTCAATCCCCAAAACCTGCTCTAATTTCTTTTTCTCATACTTTAACTTTTCCTCGGCTTCAATGCGTTCGCTAATATCCTTCCAGACCGAAACGAAACAAATAATTTCTCCGCTCTCATCCTTCACGGGTGAGATGGTTTGATCGGCATAGTAAATCTCTCCGTTTTTCTTCTTGTTTGTCGTCGTCGCCCGAAAAATATTTCCGGACAAAATGCTTGCCCACAATCTTTGATAATAGGCGGCATCATGCTGGCCCGAACGAAGAATTTTTGGTGTTTGTCCAACGGCCTCCTGATTGCTATAACCGGTTGTCGCTTCAAAAGCTGGATTAACATATTCAATGACGCCAAAACGGTCTGTAATCATGACGTTGTCCGCAATTCTTCGCAGAGCAGTGGAAAGAGTTTTGATTGTTTGTTCGATTTGTTGAGCCATGAATACCTCACCCCTGATCTATTTGTGATGCTTTCTTAATTTTCTTCCTCTCCAAACATTTCTTAATCACAGGTAATAATCGTTCATAAATTTCGCTTTTGCCGATAAATGCTGTGGCTTTAATCTTCTGGGCTTCTTGTTTAAAAGCTTCCACTTCTAACATTGTCAATATAATGACATCACAGTTGGGAAAATCTTCCTTAATATGTCTAGTCGCCATTAAGCCATTAGCGTTAGGGAGATTAATATCCATTAAAATAATATCCGGTTTCACAAAGGAAGCTTTTGTCACACCCATCTCTGCCGTACTGGCTTCAAATATCTCCAGATCTAATCCATCCCGATGAAGATAATTCTTCACCATCGCTCGGAAATCTGCATGATCGTCGATGATCAATATTCTTTTCTTCATTTCTGCCCTTCCTTGTTAAATCTTTCTCTAGTCTCAATTTTAGATTAACTGAAGAAATGGGGAAGTTGTATTGGATGATCTACGTACAAGGATACGTAGAAGTACGTAACATGCTTGAGGGAATGCTGCTAAACAAGACCTTTGGAGATGGCGTACTTAACGAGATTCGCGGTATTTTTTATACCGAGTTTATTGGTGAGATTGCCCCGGTGGGCTTCGACGGTGCGGATACTTAATTTTAATTTGGAAGCAATATTCTTATTCGATAAACCTTGAGCGATCAATTTTAAAATCTGTAATTCCCGTTTGGTTAAAATGTTCGGCGAACTTTCCTGACCTTCCTCTAAAGAACGAATGTATTGATCCGCCAGAAAATGTTCTAGCGTTGGAGAAACAAAGGATTTTCCTTTTAAAACTATTTTGATGGCCAGCATCAATTGATCATAAGCATCTTCTTTTAAAATATAACCGGAGGCCCCGCCCGCCATCGCATGTTTAAAATGCTGTTGATCTTTCTGCATCGTTAAAATCAAAATTTTTATTTTAGGAAATGCCCAACGGATTTCTTTTAGCGTAGCAATTCCATCCATCTGCGGCATGGAGAGGTCTAGAACAACGAGATCAGATCGATTTGTTTTAAGAAGGTCCAATAATTCCTCACCATTTTGCGCTTGGCCCACAACTCTAAAAGAGGAATCTTTTTCAATAAGGCTTTTAAGCCCTTCACGTAAAATCTTATGATCATCGGCTAAAATAATTTTATATTCCGGCATGTATAAGAATCCTTCTTTCCTACGGGAATAGTTAATCTAATCGTTGTTCCTTTTCCTGGCGATGACTTAATTTCCAGCGTTCCTTTGAGAAGCCAGGCACGCTCCTGCATGGTGGATAGACCAACCCCAAAAGAACGTTGGGCATTGTGGGACTTTTTGTCTCGAGGAAATCCTTGTCCATTGTCCTTGATGATCAACGATAATTGTTGTTCTATTCCTTTGATCGTAATGTCAACTTTCGTCGCTTGGGCGTGTTTAACAATATTGGTGAGGGCTTCTTGTATAATTCGATATAAATTAATTGCATCCCCTTGAAAGCTTAAATGGTCTAAAGACTTATCGCACTCAAATTTAATGCTAAGATCTTTTTGTTTAAATTCCTTAACAAGACCATTAAGGGCCGCTGACAATCCCAAAACCTCTAATGTGGACGGACGCAAGCCCGCCGTTAAATGCCGTGTTTTTTCGATGATTGTATTAAGATCGTTAATCAGTTTAGTGATCGTCTCGTTTTGCTGAGCTGCTTGAGGATTAGGTGTCAGAAGAGTCGACTGAAGAAATATCTTAAACGTGACTAACGACTGTCCCAGATCATCGTGGATTTCTCGCGAGATGCGCTGGCGCTCGGCCTCTTGGGTTTGAATAATCTTTTGCGGAAGAATTTTAAGTTCTTCTTCCATTTGTTTACGTTTGGTAATCTCGTGGCGGATAGCGACATACTGATATGGTTTGCCGGAGGAATTTAAAAAAGGAACAATCGTTGTATCCACCCAGTAAAAAGTACCGTCTTTAGCGCGATTTCTGATTTCTGCGCGCCAGACCTTTCCTTGGGCAATTGTTCTCCATAGATTTCGTATAAATTCTTTGGGATGATACCCAGAATTAATGATGCGATGGTCTTGCCCCAAAAGTTCTTCCTGGGAATACTTGGAGATATCACAAAACTTGTCATTGACATAAGTGATTTTGCCTTTTTGATCCGTGATAGCGACGATGGTGGATTCATCCAAGGCAAATTTTATATCACGCAGTTCCTTAAGAGATTTTTCCAGAACTTCTTCGATTTCCCGGTGTTTTGATATAAGGTGTTCGATTTTATGCATGTTGGATGATTTTAATTAATCTTTTAAGAAATATCAACCCAAATCAAAACAAGTCTTTACTGTGAAGCACCATCAGCTTTGTTTCATAAGAGGCAACTCAAAAGTAATAATTCTGTTGAATATTTTGTTTGTCGTAAGAAAAAAAACAATATAATGACCTCGATATCTATTGGAGCAAGAATAAAACGGTACGCCAATTCCTAGGAAAATAGCTTACGAATCTATCTGTGAAGAATTTTAAATAACGCCCTCCACAAAAACCATGTGCCGGATTTGTGCCAACTATAGGTCAAAAATGGACTAAATTCATCAAAATTGGTAGTAATTGGAAGTTTACGGAAGGTAAAGAAAAACCCAGATTCCTCGTCGGAAACTGGGTTTTCTTATGGTTGCGGGGAGGGGATTTGAACCCCTGACCTTCAGGTTATGAGCCTGACGAGCTACCGAGCTGCTCCACCCCGCGAAATTGAACGCTTCCTATCTTATTGTTTTTCCTTATTCATCCCAACCGGCGTGATCTTGTAAACAACCTCTCCCTCACGGATCAATCCCATCTTCTCACGCGCCACCTTCTCTAAATATACGGGATCACTTTCTAATAACCGCTTTTCTTCTCTTAATTCCGCACTTTTTTGTTGAAGCTGCTCAATCTGTTTTTTATAATCCAAATTTTTCTGCTTTAAATCCTGCATCTTTGTGTAGGACGGCAGAAAAATAATCAAAACAATAATCGTCAGAATAAAAAGCCCGACGGCGCTTCTGATCATCTTTAATAAATCTTTCCCCACAACGGACCGGCATAAACCGCGTTTTTGCCTAATTCTTCTTCGATCCGAAGGAGTTCATTATATTTCGCCAAGCGGTCGGTGCGCGATAAAGAACCGGTTTTGATCTGTCCCACACCCGTTGCGACCGCCAAATGGCTAATGGTTGTATCTTCGGTTTCGCCGGAACGATGAGAAATAATAGAAGTATATTTATTTTGTTTGGCTAAATGAATCGTATCCAAAGTCTCCGAGAGGCTGCCGATTTGGTTCACCTTAACCAGAATAGAGTTGGCCGCTTTCTTCTCGATCCCCTCGCTCAAACGCTTGACATTCGTAACAAAAAGATCATCGCCAACGAGTTGAACATTTTTACCGAGTTTCTTCGTCATTTCCGTCCAACCCGTCCAATCATTTTCTTGTAAACCATCTTCGATGGAAATAAGCGGATATTTCCTAAGCATCTGTGCATAAATCTCAATCAACTGAACGGCGGAAATTTGTTTTCCATCAAAACGATACTGCCCGTCTTTATAAAACGACGAGGACGCCGCATCCAAAGCGAGCGAAACATCTTTACCTGGTTTATAACCGGCTTTTTCGATGGCTTCCAAAATCAAGGTGATTGCCTGTTCATTACTGGTCAACCGTGGGGCGAAACCGCCTTCATCTCCAACGGAGGTGGAAAGATTTTTAGATTTGAGAATGGATTTTAGATTATGAAAAACTTCGGTTGCCATCCGAAGCGCTTCTTTAAAGGAAGGAGCGCCAACGGGGGCGATCATGAATTCTTGAATATCCAAATTATTATCCGCATGCAACCCGCCGTTTAAAATATTCATCAAAGGAACCGGAAGGATCTTCGCATCTTTTCCACCGAGATATTTATATAGAGGAAGCTTACTCTCTGCGCTCGCGGCTTTGGCAACGGCGAGGGAAACACCTAGAATCGCGTTGGCTCCTAAACGGCCTTTGTTTTCTGTCCCATCGAGCTTCAATAAAATTTTGTCGATTGTCTTGTAGTCGGGTTGCTTTCCAATAATATTCTGGGCGATAATGGTATTGACGTTGTTGACTGCTTTCAAAACCCCTTTGCCCATGTAACGGGATTTGTCATTGTCCCGCAATTCAATGGCTTCATGTTCGCCGGTCGAAGCGCCCGAGGGAACAGCCGCCCGGCCTAACACGCCTGAATCTAAAAGAACATCCACCTCAACGGTCGGATTTCCGCGGGAATCCAAAATTTCTCGACCAATAATTTTTTTAATAGTTGCCATTCATCATCCTTTGTCATCAAAAATATTTTCTTCCGAAAAATGATAAGGCAAAATAGCACAGTTTGATTTTAAAGTCAAGATTATGCTTTTATGTGTTGAATAACACATAATTTTCCGTAAACTAAATCCATGCGTGATGCGCCCCGTTATCCTATGGATCGAGTTGCCTTCGGTTTATGTGCCCTCGTCTTCCTCTTTTGGGTTGGACTTCTGAGCTTTAAATATTATTCCTTCGGCTATTACGACTGGGATCTGGCCATGTATGCACAGGTCATGTGGAATTTGAAACATGGCTCGCTCTATTCTTCTTTGATGGGAATGAATTTTCTGGGAAATCATGCCGAATACGTTGCCTTTTTGCTCCTTCCCATTTACCTGATCTTTAGCCACCCGTTAACGCTGGTTGTTTTAAAAATATTATCGCATACCGTAGGAGCATTTGTTCTCTACCTCTGGGCAAAAAAAAATATCCCTGCCGCCGGAGCGCTCACCATCATGATTCTTTTCTTAAGTTTCCCCGCCAACATTTTTGCCTTGCTTTATGAATTCCATTTTGAAAGTCTCAATGTTGGACTGTTATTTTTGCTTTTTTATTTCTTTCAAACGCAAAAGTTTTTTCCGTTTTGCCTCACCATGATCGTGACCAGCCTCATCAAAGAAAACATGCCACCGGTGATCGCAGCCTTTGGCATCTACGCGCTTTTTTCCAAGAGAAGAAATAAGGGACGCTGGAGCTTGGTTCCGATCGTTTGGGGCGCGTTTATATTTTGCGTCGCCATGTTATGGATCACGCCTCTCGTCAGAAACAGCGATGGAATCCACTCGGCCAATCAATACGTGGGGCTCTACAGCAGCCTGGGCGGAACTCCTATCGAAATTATAAAAACCTTCTTCTTTCATCCAGGAAAAATCTTCAGTGTAATTCTCCAGTCCTCTAACATCCATTACCTCACAGAATTGTTTGAACCGCTTCTCTTTCTACCTTGCTTAAGTCCCCACATTTTATTTCTTGCCCTTCCGATTTTTCTGCAGCACCTGCTTTCATCTGCTCCCACGAATCATACTATCTTCTATCATTACGCCGCCACGCTCACTCCTTTCGTCTTTTTAGCCGCGGTTCAAAGCCTCAAATTTATTTATACTAAATTCAAACCTCTTTTCTATTATATTCTGCTTTCCATGCTCGTCTTGACTTGCGCTTTGAATCTGCGTCTTTCTCGGGAGAATATCCTTTCCAGGATCTCTTTTTTTGAAAATCGCCTGACCCTTCCCCACTGGCAAATGGTCCAGAAAATTCCCAAAGATGCCGGAGTCATCGCCAGTTTGAGTTTTCTGGCCGAACTCTCTCAGCGAAAACACGTATATTCATTTCTTGATGTCTTGAGAAATACCAACGGTTTATCCGGGCAACCGTTTCAACTCGCACCCCACGTTTCTTACGCGCTGATCGATTTTGAAGACGGCTGGATTAAGGATGAAATATTCCGCTCTGGAAATCCCAAAGTAGCCCTCAACCGAATGCAGGAGTTTTTTAAAGATCGCTGGTCGCTTGAGGATGCGGCGGACGATACTATTCTTTTCAAAAGAGAAGAAAAAAATGAAGATCCGTTGATCGAACGCTCTAGCGAACCCTTCTTTCCTCTTTCCGAATCAAAATCCATTTTAATAGACGACAAAATACTTTTCCTCAAATGCGAAATCGCGCAGCATCGATTGAAACGTTCAAACGTATTGCCGCTGACATTTTATTGGAAGGCTAAGCGTTCTTTGAATGAAAATTATTTCATGACCATCATTCTTAAAGAAAAAAACAGAACAATCATTTCGAAGACCCGGCGGATCGGTTATACTATCTTCCCAACGAGCGTCTGGCGGGAAGGTGATTACATTAAGGAACATTACTGGCTCCTGTTACCAGAAAAGCTTCCGCCCGGGAAATATTCTCTAGAAATAAATCTTTGGAATAAAATTTTAAAAATCGCGGAGATTTCTGTCAGATGAACAATAAATTTACCGACCTCAAGCTACCACCAAATTCTAAAATTTATACCGGTCTATTTTTTATTTCTTTAAGTACCCTTACATTCGAACTACTGATATCGCGTGTTATGAGCGTCGTCGCTTGGTACCATTTTGCCTTTATGGCAATTTGCCCTTTTTGGCATGACGGTCGGAGCCGTTATTGTTCATAAATATAAAAAATCATTACTTGAAAATTGTCATCGCAGTTTGTATCTTTCCTCTCTCATTTTCTCCGTTACGTTATTAATCAATCTAATTATAATTTGTTTTCGCCCTGCTTTTACCAACTTATCTGGAGGGGACTGGCAAATTACCTATCACCCTTTTAATATCTTTTTAATTTTTCTTTCAATTGCAATCCCTTTGATTGGTTCCGGAGTGTGTATTTCTCTTATATTCACCAAGCATGTCCAGCATGCAAACAAAATATATTTTGTTAATCTAGTCGGCTCTTCATTGGGGTGCCTTTTGTTTATTCCGATCATTAATTTTTGGGGAGTCGTCAATTCTTATTTTTTCCTGGCTTTATTGGGATTGTTGTCGGCCTATTTATTTAACAGGGATGACACGGGATATCCCCGAAAAAAATTCTTATTAATTTTGTCGTTAATACTTGTACTCTTTCTAGGAATCAATGACCAAGCTGGTTTATTAGAACTTCATTGGGCAAAAGGAAAGCCCGACGATCAAGCCTTTTATAAAAAATGGAACTTTTTCTCTTATATAAGACTCGTGGATTGGGGGAAAAATAGACGTCCCGTGGGTTGGGGCTTCGCTCCGAATAAAAAAGATGAAATTGGACAAACTCGGGTTGAACAAATTTATCTTGATATCGATGCTATCGCAGGAACAGTCATGACAAATTTTTCAGATAGGGACATCAATAAGATTAATTTCTTGAAATATGATATCACCTCTCTTCCCTATTATCTTATCAACAATGCAGATGTTCTTGTCATCGGAATAGGAGCTGGTCGCGATATCTTGACTGGAATATTATTTAATCAAAGGACGATTACTGGAGTGGAAATCAACGAAACGATTCTAGAAATTCATCAAAAATTAGCACAGAAATTTAGCGGTAATTTGAGTCAGCATCCCAAGGTCACATTTATCCATAATGAAGCAAGAAGTTATATCAATTCTTCTAACAGAAAATTCGATCTTATCCAATTATCCTTAATCGATACCTTTGCGGCCACTCAAGCAGGAGCCTATGCCTTGACTGAAAATAATTTGTATACGATTGAGGCTTTTAAAACTTATTTAGATCATCTTACAACCCAAGGATTATTAAGTGTGTCCTATTGGATGCATCCTAATAGTACAGAAGCGATGTTAAAACTTACAGGAGCAGCGACAAAAGCTCTTCAAAGGGAAGGAATAATTAATCCTCGGGCGCATTTGGCTATTGTCCACAAAGATGGCCTTGACGATGGTCGAGGAGTAGCTAATTTGCTTGTAAAAAAAGAACCCTTCTCAAATGAAGAATTATCAGCAATTCAGAAATATTGTGATGAGATGGGATTTCATTTTATTTTATCGCCCTCCGGCTCGCCGTATGAATCTTTTACAAGAATGTCGGATGTCAGGTCCTTAAACGAGTATGCCAATAATTATCGACTCAATATATCGCCTGCCTCGGATGACAAACCATTCTTTTTTCTTCTCACAAGGCTCAATATCGGAAAGTTTCTTGGTGAATTTAAATTATTCAATTTTAGCGCAGAATATATTTTATTTTCTTTGCTTGTGTTAATGATCATTCTAACCTGTCTATTTGTTATTTTTCCTTTATTTAAAGCAACGCAGTCAACCGGACTCAATATTCCTACCCTTCATTTCTCTATATATTTCACGGCCATCGGTTTAGCTTTTATGTTTATAGAAATGTCCCAATTAACCAGGCTTAGTTCATTTTTAGGTCACCCTATTTACAGTTTATCGGTCGTTTTATTCTCATTTTTAATTAGCAGTGGGTTAGGAAGTTATTTTATTGGACGAATAGATAATAAGAACGAAGTCATTGCTTACACAACACTATTTATCTTCATCTGCCTATTATCGACCATTTTCACGGTACCATTTTTGCAATACTTCTCAAAATATCCCACCCATTTGCGGATGATCGTGGCAACGGTCGTGGTTTTCCCTTTAGGATTTTTTATGGGATCCTTTCTCCCTCAAGGAATAAGACTCTTGGGAGAAAGAAGCGGCCCGGTGGCTTTATTTTGGGGATTAAACGGAGCTATGTCGGTTTTGGGTTCCATTCTGGCCATGATTTTCCAAATAACCTTAGGGTTAAATATGACTTTCCTATTAGGAGTGCTATTGTACATCGTGGCTATAACCACATTGTTTCAGCTTAAATTTCCATGACCTATTCATTAATTATTCAAACATTGATGATAAAGCGCCATATGCGCCCCAATGATTTTCTCCTCACAAAACAAATCTTCAACACGCCTCAAAGCATTTTGCCCAGCAGTAAGACGAACATCATCATTCGCAAGAAAATATTCTATTCCCTCTCTTAAAGACAAAACATCTCCGGGATTAAATAACCAACCATTTTCTTTATGAACGATCATATCAGGGATCCCACCGACTCGAGATCCTATCACAGGCGTTGAACAAGACATGCTTTCCACAACGACATTCCCAAAAGTCTCCGCCGTGCTCGGCACAACCGTAACATCTGCCATATTATATAATTCTGCCAACTTTCGAGCTTCATTTACTCTTCCAAAATGACGAAAACGAACGTTCTTTTTAAATTTTCGAGGCAAATCTCCTTTTCCAGCGACCATCAATGTCGTCATCACATTATGTTCTTTAAGACGAACCAAACTATCGAGAAGCAGATCAAGTCCTTTAAGAGGCACATTGATATTCGCGGCCACAAATAACACTAATTTCTCTTCCTGGGAAAAACCGTACGTACGTCTTAATTCCATTTTATCCAAAACAGTAAAAACAGACGTATCGACTACGTTGGGAATGCAGAAAACGTCATGTCCCTTCAGCAATGGGCTGTCTTTTGCAATCTGCGTGAGCCACTTCGATGGGGCCACGACCCGAAAAGGTATATTGGCATACATCTTTTTTTTTGCTCTCCACTGAATCGGTGTGGAATCCCACGCTAACGGAATGAATGTAAACAAATGCGGGCATCCCCCCTTACATCCGCTTTTCCACTTAAGACACTCGAATGAGTGATAACAATGGCCGGTCAGCGGCCACATGTCATGCAGTGTCCATATAAGCGGTTTTCGACCTCCAATCTCAAGAAAACGTAAGGGAAAATTTTTAAACGGCCAATGAAGATTATGGCAATGAATGATATCCGCCTCTTGAACAAATGGATGAGAAAATAACTTCTGGGTAAAAAATGAAAAGAAATTCTGCAGACCGATGGTATTCATTCCTAGCTCTATCACATTTTGAATAGATCTTAAAAAAACCGCGCCACCGTTCAGATGAGATGGAACGAGTGCGACGACATCCGGATCATCGGAGGATTTCTCGGCAACCAACATCCGAGAACGAACACCCCTCTTACGTAACGCGCCATGCAATCGATACGCGGCAATGCCGGCGCCATGACGAAGATCTGCTGTAGATATGTGCAGAATATTCATAAGAGGCTCACAAAAAAATCTATTGATTCAACGATATCCTTTTCGATTTAATATATTTTCCTATACTTCCGCGGGAAATGGCTCCAACAACATGATCTAAAATCCAATACCATTGCCACCAAGGAAGATGACGTAAACTGCGCAGCCTTTCTTGAAGAAAACGATCTAAATGGATATTACTATATCCGCCGAGAGCTATGGAGACGATATCCTCATGAAGATATCCAAATCGCATTCCACTTTGATAAGCTCGAAAAACTAAATCATAATCTGCAATCACTTTAAAAGACGTATCAAACTTTCCCATCCGGTCAAAAAAATTTCTATGAAAAAATGCCCTCTGCTGACAAAACATGTTGTTAAAAAGATATCTTAAATTTTTGATTTCTCCTCTATATGTCTTCTCATTGATGATCCACCGGTCAGACATATTCTCAAGTCGAATGTCTCCGTAAATGATTTCACGCGTCGTCTGCATCGCACAAAATTGAGTTACCCGCTCCAGGACGTTGGAATGCACAAACTGATCTCCAGCATTGAGAAAATAGAGAAAATCTCCGGTGCTTAAAAGGATTCCCTTGTTCATGGCATCATAAATACCCTGATCTTTTTCGGAAATGAATTTAGTGATTTTTGATCTATACTTTTCTACAACAGCCATTGTTCCATCGACAGAAGCGCCATCAATAATAATATACTCGACATTAGAATACGTTTGTTCTAAGACACTATGAATGGTTCGTTCGATTAATGATTGACCATTCAAGACAACTGTTATGATGCTTATTTTCTGAAAAATATTCCGTCGCATTGCAATACCTTGCCTGTTTTGTTATCCGTAAAACCAGGCGTAATACTCGTTAACTGAAAACCTTTTTGTTGCATATATTCCAGCGCTTGAGACAATAACCAACTCTGATTTTCGTACAACGGAATTAATGAAATTTCCATTTCGATTCCTTTGGCTTTATCGATCATTGCTTGAGCACCCTTCAATACTTCTTGCTCAAAACCTTGCACATCAATTTTCAGAAAAATATTGTGGGCATCGTTAATGTACTTTGCGCCAATTTCATCTAATGGAAAAACCTGTACTTTTTCTTTACCGATAATTTTTGATTCAAGCGCACTTTGAATATGTGAATCCAACATATTTAACAAGGTACTGCTTACCAAGTTTGCGGAAATATTGATCTCAATCTCTTCTCTTTTACTTCCAATGGCACAGCGCGGAGCAACCGTCCAATTGCTGTATTTTTTGCTTTTGCTTTCAATAATCTTGTAAGCAGAAGTTAAAGGTTCGAAAGAAACAATTGTACGGGTATAACCCGTCTCTATAATATCTGTAGCATATTGCCCCATATTGGCACCAATATCAAATACCAGATCAATGTTATAATCTTTTAAAAGCTGAATTCGTCTTAGTTCCTCGCTGGTGCTAGGATTGTATTTACAAATAAGAATGCCGAAATTTTTAAATATTTTTTTTATAGTGTCTTCAAAATTGTTCATCTGTTGTACCCTATAAGTTACTTTACAATTCTGATGATATCATCAAGAATAGTTACCGAATAATCGTTGCTGATCCTTTTTACAAAATTGGTTAATTCCGGAATTGCTGGGTAATCTCTTTTGCCGACGAATAATCTGGCATCATCAATCAGGATCACATGTCCGTTATTGTTTTTTAATACCGCTTTAATTTCCTCATAAATTGGACATTCCACTTTACTAAGAGCTGTTGCGCCGCCGCAATAATGACCATCCAACCAGAATACTGCAGGCTGGTCCAATTTTGGAACTAAATCGTGCAAAACAACAGCGCTATCACCCTGAAGCAAGGTGATGTGAGTATCATTTTTAAAACGCCCAACAGCTTTTTCCCATAACACTTTAGCCAATTCAACAGAATATATTTGAGTGAAATTCTTTTTCTGAGCTTCCAGCATATCTCATCGGTATGTTCCTGTTTCAACCAAAATGGTATAACCGTATTTTTTGCCGTATTCTGCAATCACCATTTGCTTCACTTTATGAGGAGGCGTTATGGGGAATTTGAATTTTTCCCATTCAAAAGCAAGGACATCTATTTCATCGTCTTTTATCCAGCCATTCTTAACCCATTCAGCTACGATTGGATTTTTCTTCCACTTTTTTCTTAAGGTTGGGATTAATAATTTTCTTCCGAACCTAATTAACACTTTAATCATCATTCATTCCCAAAAAATCGTCTTTGTTTCTTTAAAAAACAGAATAGAAAACACAGAAATACAATACGAACAAAGCATGGAATAGACCGCCCCCATCAACCCGAACCGAGGGATCAATATCAAATTAAGAACGACACTCACGGCACACCCCAAGACCGTACGATAGATATGATATTTTTGCAGCCCATTCGCCACCAAAGCATATGTACTTGCCGCGCCTAAATAAACAAAAACAACTCCTAAGACATGCATAGACAGAACTGCGCTGGATTGGGAATAGGCTTGCCCGTACAAAAGAAATATGATCGGTTTCGCCATCAAAAAGGTCGCGCAAAAAGCGACCGCTCCAACAATGATCAATACTTTATATAACTGCCTGCACTTCTTACGATAAAGGCTCTCACTTTCTTTTTTTAAGTTCATAATGATTGGAAACGTCGATGAGATGATAATCATTCCGATAAGATACCAGGCTTCTGACACTTTTGCGGCTGCGGCATAAATACCAACCTCTCGTTCTCCCAACATATGCCGGATCATAATCTGATCAATGCGCATATTAATCATGACGGCGATGCCTGATAAAATCATCGGCCAAGAATCTCTCATTAAGCTCTGTGCTATCCGATTCTGAAATCTTTCTATTTTTAAAGAAAACCCCCGTAAACGATAAACAAAGACCAGCCCAATCCCTGCCAATAAAAATTCTAACGACCACGCCCAGGCAAAGGCTATCAACGAAGCGTGCTTTAAAATAAGAAAAATTTTAAACAAGGAAACGAAAATAAAAGCAACAATCCTTGCCCAAACGACATATCTCGATTGAAGCTGTGACTGAAAATAAAAATCTATGACATCAAAAGACTGAAAAATTATTCCCGCAGTCAGAATCCCAACCAACCAGTGTGTTGTCGTATCGGAAGGACTGAAGAAGGAAATAAGAGCAAGGGCAAACCCGAAAGCTATCGTCCCGCCAAGAATCCGCAGGAGAAAGGCTGTTCCAATAATATCATCTCTTTGGGAAGGAATTCTAATGATGTTACGAACAATGATTTCATTAAGCCCTAATGTTCCCAGGAATGTAAAAAATGAGGCAAAGGCAAAAGCATAGTTGAAGGCACCAAATTGCCCCGGCCCGAGATAACGAGCCATCCATGCGGTCACCAAAAATCCCCCACCAAAACGCACAATATTATCGAATAAAAGCCATTTTGAATTTTCTAAAATCCTCGGAAAATTCGGTGAATTGGCTATTCGAATTCCTGTTAATTTCTCAATAATGTTAAAAAGTATTTTCAAAACCATTACCTCTTATAAAACAACGAATCGAAAAACCACAACACTCCATGCCGAAAAACATTCAATAATATAAAAATATTAATAATCAAAGACGGACAAATCCACCTGGATCGGATAACACTTCCAGTGACCCAGTAATAACCTCTCAGCATCTTGAAAAAATCCCCAAAACTCACCTGAGGAGATATCTCTTGTGGATTCTTCTCTTCAATATCCGCTCCATGGAAAAATCGTCCGTAGGTTTCGGCTTCCTCCCTCGATGGTCGATTGCAAAACAGATCAAAAATTTTGGCAACTCTTGCGCTCGGAAAATTTTTGCGCCAATAATGTTTCGGCATAACTGCGACAACTTCTCTGGTAAACGTTAAGACGCTCGATCTTTGAATATCGCTGCCCCATTCCTTTGCCGCTGCGTTGGACTTACTTAAAACAGGGACAACACGATCATTTTTAACTTCATAGCTTACTGTCCGGCCATGGTCAATCACCGCAAAAATCTCCGGCAATTCATATTGAACAAGCGGCATCTGTCGTATCATGTTGGATGGATTAAAAAGGAAAGATTCTACAGTGTCATTACGATATTTCCATAAAAGCCAATTGGTTCCTAAATAATAGCCTCGGACCCCTTCAGAAGGACGACATCCCCCCTTATCCAACATCCTGCTGATGGCATACTGAGATAATGCCGCCCAGCCAAGATCAACCAACGCGAAAGGGATCCCGTCGGCAAGTCCTTCCTGTTTTAAATAAACGATCGCAGTCTCATAATGCTTTTGCGCGCGTTCTAAGATCAAAGATTTAACTCTTGATTCGAAAAAAAACTTTCGAAGCCGCCATTTTTCAATGAAAGACAACGATCGAGAAACATTTTCTATCCCAAAATTATTCAATTCTTTCTGTACCATATCCACAGAAATTTCTAACCGTCTTAAAATTTTTTCCATCGACATATCCGTCAACGGATTCCACATAAGCCAACGCACATCAAACTCGTCGACATCAATGATACTCGGATATAGAAGTGATTGCCGAGAGACATAAATATAGCGATTCTCAATATCTAGGCCGCATACCGGCGCCAGGATATCCGCGATTTCTTTAAGGATAAGGCCATCGCGGGCCATAAAATAGAGTCGTCGGATATTTTGCGCTTGTGCTTGCTGTAACAGCCACCACACAAATGATACATACAAAGGAGCGATCACATTCGCTCCCGTATTCCAAATAACCTGATTGTGCTGATCAGACGCCTTATACGATAGACGAGTAACACGCGATACCCCCGAAAAAACCGACCGAATCATCGGATCAGTCCACGGAGTTGTGTTAAGAACTCCTTCATATCGATTGGGAATCAAATAAGAGCGATCTAACATGGCACTGAAATTCCTAAAAGCCGAGGAATAAGAATATCTCCTATCGGATGATCTCCAAAATGACATAATTCTGTAGCTGGAATATTGAAATGCTTTAAAACATAACGATAAAGACGTCCCGTGATTTTGCGTACGCCAACATCACCGGAAACAAAAATATTTTCCCACCCAGCGGCAACAGAAAAATTAACCAAAACAGATTGTAAAAAATCTACAGGAAGATACATATCACTAATAAAAATTACTTTTTCTCCTGATGAAATAAGCCGACGGACACGCTCGCAGACAACCTCAATCGGTCGAATCAAAAAAGCTTCTGTCTCTAATTCCAACTCCACCAAACGATAAGAAACAGCGGATGAAACATGATATATCTGCGCCATGGTTTCATAAATATCCTTCATCCCCACATCTTCTTTCCTTCGATGCCACCGCGCGATTCGTTCGGCATTTTGACGAACAGATCGAAAAGAACAATACAGATGCTCGGGAAATCCTGGAAAATTTTCTCTCTTAACCTTTTCTTGCATCAAAGAGAAAACGTCGGCTGGGCTAGCCACGGCACGTGTCAGAGCAGTATCAAAAATATCAAAAGAATAAATCATGAAAAACCTATTTTCCCGCGGAAATAATTGAAATCATCACAAACGTCAGCCACGCGCAGATGTTCAGCAAAAGCGGCCCGTCGCGTAAAAGAAGATCCCCGGGATCATCCCCCATTTTTTTTACATGCACAAGATAAAGATATCTGAAAATACCGTAAATGACAAAACCAACCGAATAAAGCAACCCGGCATGTCCAATACGATGCGTCACCTCCGGAGAAATTGTATAAAGACCATAAAACACAATCGCAAGTGTTGAACAGATAATAATCATCTGGTCGAGAAAGCGAACTGTATATTCTGACAAGACACGACGATGATCTGATGCCCTGCTCCTTAACGTCGCAAGCTCATAACGACGTTTTGTGAATCCAAGAAAGATGGCCAGTACGAACACGCACAAATGAAGCCACATCGAAGGAATGACTCCAATCGCCAATGCGCCGATCCAAACCCGAATCAAAAAACCGGCCGCAACGGTCAAAACATCCAGAATCACCCAATGTTTCGTCAAAACGTTATAAATAATCTGGACGAAAATATACAACAACACCATGATCCAGACAGAAGGATCGAGCGAGCCGATCAATAATGCCCCTACCCCAAGACTTAAAACAGTACAAACAATCGCTCTGCCGATCGAAATTTGACCGGCGGCAATCGGGCGTTTAGACTTAATCGGATGCATACGATCTTTTTCCCGGTCGATCACATCATTGAGAATATAAAACGCGCTGGCAATAAACGAAAACCCCAGCATCGCCTTAAAACAGACGATCCATAAATCTCCTTCCAAAAACCTACCTGAAAAAATGAACGGAATGACGATAAAAAAATTCTTGATCCATTGTTTAACACGAAAGAGTCTAAGTAATAACATTCAATCTCCTTCCCTTAATGAAACTCCCCACCCCAAGGGGATGGGGTATCTTAGTGGAATTCTGTATTTGAGAAACCCCTGGTTTCTCAAACTCTTCCTCTGAATGTGGTAACCCACGCCCCAAGGGGCGGGGAATTCCCAAGTTAAATAATAAGTCTACCTATTCTAATCGATCTAAATATTTTAGGTCATCCTCTCCTTAAATCCTACGAAATATACAAAAATATTCCCGCACCAAAACCCCAACGGCAAAAAAGAAATCTCTGGAGCGTATTTTTTCCCTTCTTGTCTGTTTCATAAAACATTCGACCTATTCGCCAGCCAGCAGGTCAGGCTCATCCCCGTGGGCCAACGGCGATTTAAGAAACTGCCGTACACAACCTTGGTTTCTCCTCGTAAAATGGGATCAAATAAAGCGGGAATATCGCGCGGATCATATTCACAATGGAGAGTTTTGAGTTTTTAATGTTCATTTTTCAATCCTAAACAAACCCCTCGGCAATTCGTGTTGTTCAACCAGGCGGGCATTGTGTTCATTTCGTTTGACCAAAATGACGGTGTAATCATCAACGAAGATTGGCGCCCAAGACGGATCTTGGATCTTGCGGATCAAAAATGGCTGAGCCCACGGCGTCATATCCCGCCGGAAGAAATAAATAACGTTGAATTGATAACGCCCAACCATCTTCTCCCAAACGGTTTCATCTTCCTGCATAGGGACGTAAATATTTCTGAAGAAATCGACAGGGTTTTGGAGATTTTGAAGGTTCAGATAATAATAAAAATTTTTTAACGTGGTTCCGGCCCCGAGGATCAAAATGGCTGCAAGCAAAAGGAGTTTATTTAAAAAATTTCTCCATGAGGACGAGAAACTTTCTAAAAGGACAAACAGATTTCTGGCGGTCAAAGGAATGAAAAAAAACCCGAACATCTGAAGACTACGCACCGCTTTCCAGGCAAGCAAAGAAAAGAATCCAAACAACATCAGCGTCAGAATATTTTTCCTTATTCCCTCTTTGATTATAACCGGAATGAAACTTAAGCCTCCCAGAATAAACATCTTTTGATGTGCCGTCCTAGATCAGCGGTGGTGAGATTGATTTTTTTGGAAAAAGACAGGGCAGAAATACAAGAAGGGCAGAGAATAAAAAAATTTTGCGCATCGCTTAGGCATTGACTATCCGCTTCTCATCAACAATTCAGCCACCTCTTTGATTTTGGCCTTGCCTAAAAGGACTTCAACTTCTTTACGGGCTTTATGCACCTCAACTTGAGAAATGGCTTTTTGAATTTTAGGAAGGTAACGGGGATCTAAACTAAACCGAGTGATTCCGATTCCCAAAAAATAACCGATGTACCGTTCATCGTGCGCCATATCTCCGCAGATCGAAACTTCTTTCTTAAAGAAGTTCGCCGCATGCACAATCCGTTTGAAGGCCCTTAAGATGGACGGATGATGAGACAAATAAAACTCGGCGACCTTTTCATTGGTCCGGTCAACGGCCAACATGTACTGAATAAAATCGTTGGTGCCGATCGAAAAGAAATCTGCTTCCCGGGCGAGATCATCAATGATTTCCAAAACACAAGGAAGCTCAACCATCATCCCGATCGCCGGACGCGGGTGGCAGGGAACCTTCTCCTTGTGCAAAGAAGCGATACTTTCCGTGACCATTTCCTTGGCTTCTAAAAATTCATCAAGAGAGGAGATCATCGGAAACATAATCCTTAAATCAGCCTGATATCCCGCCCGCAAGATGGCGCGCAGCTGCTGGGAAAAAACGTCTTTGTGTTTCAAAGAAAATCGAATCGAACGAATTCCTAAAAAAGGGTTTTCTTCCTTACCATGGTAATAATAAGACAGGACTTTATCTCCTCCGATATCCAGAGTACGGAAAGTGATTTCACAGCCCAGCATACTCTCCACCAGTTTTTTGTAGATGATATACTGTTCTTCTTCCAATGGAAAATCGCTTCGAACAATGAAGGGAAATTCCGTCCGGTAAAGACCGATCCCTTCCGCCTTAAATTCACGGGCGAGCGGCACATCGCCTAACAAATTGATATTCGCCAGCAATTTAATTTGCACGCCGTCTTTGGTATGGGTCACCGGTGTTACGGAATCTTTCAACTGGAACATTGCCCGACGGGCGCTTTCTTTTTCCATAAACGTCTTAACGATATTGTTGGCCGGGTTGATATAAATATTTCCTTGTTCAGCATCCAGCAAGATATCCGTGTCATCGGGAAGGTCCAAAAGTTCAGGTGTGTCTGAAATAATTAAAGGAACACCAAGCGACCTGGCTAAAATCGAAAGATGCGAAGAAACACCCCCGCTTAAAAGAATCATCCCCGCCACTTTCTGGCTCGATAATTTCAAAGCGTCGGATGGGAATAATTCTTCGGCGATCACGATCCGTCCTTCATAGCCGCCCATTTTCTCCCCCACACCCGTAAGATTCTTTAAAAGCCGGGTTCCGATATCCCGGACATCCTGATTTTTTTCACGTAAGAAAGGATTAGAAATTTTCGCAAACATATCCACATAACTTTTGACCACAGAAACGATCGCCAGCGGAGGATTCATTCCTTGGTTGATAAGCTCAACCATCGCATCGATAAAAGATTTATCTTTCAACATCAAAATTTGGGCGGTGAAGATCAAAGACGCCACGTCCGATAGCCGTTCTTCAATCTGTTTTTGAAAATCTTCGAGCTGTTTCTCCGTTGAAGTAACGGCGCGATAAAAATCTTCCAGCGAAAAAGGATCGAATTTCTGATGAGAAGATAAAATTATATTAGGATCATGAGCCATCACAACGCTCTTGGCAAAGGCAAAACCCGAAGAACCTACTCGTCCTTTGATAAACTTGAGTTCCGACTTAGGCGGCCTCTTTTCTTTTTGGTCTTCCGTGCGGCGTTCATTGAAACTCATGAGAAGTTTCGCGGTTTCAATCGTATTGGCAAGCTGGGAAGTCACCGCTTTAAAAGCTTTAATGTCGTTTTCCTTAAAATAATTTTTCTGAGAATTTTGAATGACCATGACGCCTATTTTCGTCTGGCCGCGGACAATGGGGACCGCCAGGAACGATTCGAATTTTTCCTCGCCGATCTCAGGGAAATATTTAAAATTCGGCTTACTACTGGCGTTTCGCTCGCAGATCGCTTTCAATTCTCTTAAAGCCAGTCCCGTCAAGCCCTCTCCTAATTTCATTGTGACCTGACCAACTGAGCTCGGATGAAGCCCTTTGGTCGCTTTCAAAACCAATTGATCGGCGTCTTCGTAGTATAAATAAATCGAACAGACTTCCGATTGCATATGCTCGGAAATCATTTCCACAATTTTCTGTAGAAAAGCCTCCAGTGTCTTGGTGTCCGTAAAAAGACCGCTCAACTCTCCGACATCGCAAATAAGTTTGGTATGATCGCGTTTCATGTGAGTGGTTCTATGGTCGGGGAAGAGGGATTTGAACCCTCGACCTTCTGCTCCCAAAGCAGACGCGCTAGCCGAGCTGCGCTATTCCCCGATAGGGCTTAGTTATACTTAAATCTAATGCGTTATGCAATATAAATTTACCTTTATCAGGAGCGATGTTTCGTATAAAACAAGAAGCGCAAGGCCCTAGTTCCTTGCGCTTCTTGTACCTCTTTGTGAGATGATCGCTCTACGCGCTCACTTTAAGTCAGGGTCGCTGACTTGGAGGAGAAAACTTTCGCTTTCCACAAAATATTGATCTTAAGGCAATGACAAAAACTCACTTTAAGAAAACAATACTCTTTGGCGATATAGAAATATCCCTTCACTCGAAATGAAAATTTTTCTTCTTTGGTTTTGGTGCTGTAGAACTTTCGGATGTAAATGTCCGGCTGAGGGACCGTCTGTTCAACGCGCATCTGCGGCGTCACGAGATAGATAAAACTTTTGCGGACAAAAGTTTTGCATTCTTTATCTTCAGATATTTCGCTGATCGATATAGCTTTTCTTCTCTTCGGAATCGATGTGGCATTTCTGAATAATATTTCTTTCATGGCAGAAGTATATCATGGCACATTGGACAGGCAAGAGGTCCCCAGGCCTCTCAAGAAAACGTTTTCTTCACAGAGAGGAAAACGTTTTCAGGGATGTTTTTCTTAAATTTCTTTTGAAAAATTATGGGTGGGAAGAAAAAAATTGATTAGGAAATTCTTTTCTTTCTGAAAGGAAAATCAACGCGGGATTCTTTACCAGAGAGGAGTCTTTTAATGTTCAGACGGTGACGGAGGATCACAAAAACACAAAAAATAATACCCAAAACAACCATCTCGAGCGGCTGATTAAACTCTACCATCAAAAATGGCAAAAGAACAGCGCTCACCATGGAGGCAAGCGACACAAAACCGCTTAAGAAAAAAACAATCAGCCATATCAAAACCGAAATCAAAAGAATGGGGCGAAGAAAAGAAATCTTGATCGTCAAGCCAATCAGGACACCGAGGCTGGTGGCGATTCCTTTTCCTCCTTTAAAATTCAGGAAAATCGTCCAGTTATGCCCCGCCACCACCGCAACCGCCAAAAGAACCCGGTACCCGACATGCTCCAGACCAAAAAGATCCCCAACGATCGTGACGGCGACGGCTCCTTTTAAAACATCCACCAACAGCACAATCGAGCCGGGAATTTTTCCTAAGACCCGGAGCGCATTGGTCGCGCCGACATTTCCTGATCCATGCCGGCGGATATCTATTCCTTTACAAAACCGGCCCATCAGATACGCCGTTGGGATAGAACCGATCAAATAACAAACAACCAGACTAAGAACGATGTTGAGCAGTTGAATCATTTAAAGTCTTGATCCCATTTCGAATATACCCTAATCCGGAAATAACCGTTAATCCGGCGGTCATATACCAAAGAACCACCGACACCTTCCACTGTAACAAAACAGTTAGGATGCAAATGATTTGAAAAAATGTTGTGGCCTTGCCCCACTTGCTGGGAGTAATGGTGATATCTCCTTGGACTAAATGGATAATCATGGCCCCTAATAACAAAATCACATCGCGGCTGATCACCGAGACCACCAGCCACAACGGAAATTTGACCGAAAGAAAAATTTCTCCTTTGATCGTCAGACAAATAAAGGCGCTAATCAAAAGCAATTTATCCGCCAGAGGATCCAAGATGGCTCCGGCCTTGGTTTTTTGATGATGGGTCCGGGCGATATAGCCGTCGATGACATCCGTTATAATGGCAAATAAAAAGATCCCCAGGGCAATCAATCTTAAATAGTCGCGTTCGTCGGAATAATAAAGAACCGTAGCAATAAAAAATGGAACAACCAATATTCGGCCGATTGTGACTTTATTGGCAAAGGTCAAGGCCATTACTGTTGGACCTCTTTCAAAAGGACGTGATGCGTTGGACAAATCTTCACGCGCGGACTAAAACGTTCTCCATCGACCGGACAATAATGAACTGCCGTACTGTTTGAACTTATGGCCTGCGTGAGCGATTCGATGGCAGATTGAGCCTGTTTGTCTCTTTGAATATCTTGGGATAATTCTTTTAAGCGGGAAGTTCTCTGGACGGGCATCGAAACGCAGCCGAGGATAAAAAATAAAAATATAATCAAGGAAAGGTGCATCATTGAATCAACCGAATCCGGTTCAGCGGCCAGTAAACCGCCTCCGCCCGGCCAATCATGAATTCTTTAGGAACAAATCCCCAGTAACGGCTGTCTTTGCTGGATTTGCTGTTATCTCCTAAAACAAAATAAGAATCTTCCGGAACTTTTATCTTCAATCCTTCATGGCCGTAGGGACAGGGACAATTATAATAATATCGATTGTTGATCCGCGGATTATCCACCAATTGACCATTCACATAAATATGCCCATCGCGGATTTCGACCGTCTCACCGCCAAGCGCGATCAAACGTTTGATAAAATCTTTCGTGTGATCTTCCGGATAAACAAACACCACCACATCCCCCCGGGTCGGTTTGCCCAAACCAGGTAAACGATAATGGGTGAAAGGAATTCTGGGGCCGTATCTTAATTTGCTGACGAAAATTCTGTCGCCTTCCAGCAATGTCAAACGCATCGAACCGCTGGGGATTTTAAAGGCCTGAACAAGAAAAACCTGTATAAACACCGCCAAAAAGAGCGCCACCAAAATCGATTCGACCCATTCGTAAACAATGAATTTGACATTCGCTTTCCTTAAAACCTTGGCTATTTCATCTTTCTGCCCAACATAATTCTTTTCTAATTCAAGCTCTGCTCCCCTCGGCAACTCTCTAAACTTCCCCTGCAGCATGCCCTCTTCATTGAGGTAACCGTTTTTGATTAAACTCCGCCACAATCCGTTAGAATCACCAACGATATTTGAGAAATCTTTGGGAGTAAGGATCCCGAATTTTATAAAATTCTTTCTGAAATTGATCATAACTTTAAAACCGCTAAAAAGGCTTCCTGCGGGATTTCGACATTCCCGATCTGTTTTAATTTTTTCTTCCCCTCTTTTTGTTTTTCCCAGAGTTTTCGTTTGCGGGTGATGTCCCCGCCGTAACATTTGGCGGTGACGTTTTTTCCGACGGCGCGCACCTTAGCGCTGGAAATAATTCGGCCATCACAGGTGGCCTGTACCCGCACCTCAAAAAGCTGCTGCGGGATCAAGTCTTTGAGCTTCGTGACCAATGCCAATCCTTTTTCATAAGCCCTTTCTTTATGCACCAAACACGAGAATGCATCGCAGATTTTATCATTAATCAAAATATCCAGTTTCGAAATCTGCGAGGGCAGATAACCTTTGAATTCATAATCGATCGAGCCATACCCTTTGGTGATCGATTTGACCAGATCATTGAAATCCACAATGACCTCGGAAAGCGGGATATCAAAAACCACCCGCATGCGATCCGAAACATAATCGCTTTTCTGATAAATGCCGCGTTTCCGTTTGGCCAATTCCATAATTCCATCCATAGCAAAAACAGGCGTCAAAACCGCCACGCTTAAAATGGGTTCTTCAATCCGTAAAATCTCGGAAGAATTCGGCAAATCCGTCGGGCTTTCGATTTCGAAATCCTTTTCATCTTTGGTCGTCACTCGATAGCTGACATTAGGGGTTGTTAAAATCAGATTCAAATTATATTCCCGTTCCAAGCGCTCCTGAACAATTTCCATGTGCAAAAGTCCAAGAAAACCGCAGCGAAATCCGTGACCAAAAGATTGTGAACTCTCTAATTCATAAACAAAACTCGGATCATTCAGCCGAAGTTTTCCGATCGCTTCCCTTAATTCCATAAAATCCTTGGAATTGACCGGATACACGCCGCAAAAAACCAGAGGTTTGAGCTGACGATAACCGGGCAAAGGTTCCGCAATCGGATTTTCAAAATCAGTGACCGTATCGCCGACCCGCACTTCTTTAGGATCATGGACATTGCAAGTAATATAACCGACTTCCCCGCAGGAAAGTTCTTTCACCTTGGAGGCCTCGGGGAGAAACACGCCGACTTCCTCGACGTTAAAATCGCGCTCATTATGCATCATCTTGATATGCATATTCGGTTTTAAAGTTCCATTCATGACCCGCACGTAGATAATGATCCCTTTATAAATATCAAATTTCATATCAAAGATGAGTGCCTGAAGTTTTCCGTTTTCATCACCCTCGGGGGCGGGGATGAAGCTGATGACCTTTTCAAAAACTCCTTGAATGCCGATTCCTTCTTTGGCCGAAACCAGCATGATGTCCTGCTCTTTAAATTTAAAAATATCCATCAACTGCTTTTTGGCCGCGTCGATATCGGCGCTGGCGATATCGATCTTGTTGATGATGGGAAGGATCTCTAGACTATTATCAACCGCCAGATGAAAGTTGGCGACGGTCTGCGACTCAACGCCTTGGGTGGCATCGATGACCAGAAGTGCTCCCTCGCAGGCTCGTAGAGATTTTTCCACCTCATAAGTAAAATCCACGTGGCCGGGCGTGTCGATCAAGTTCAAGATATACGCCTCGCCGTCACTGGCTTTATACTGAAGACGGACCGCCGAGGCTTTGATCGTGATGCCGCGCTCGCGCTCTAAATCCATATCATCCAAAAGCTGATTCTGGAATTTTCGTTCGTCGATCGCCCCGGTAAAAAGCAAAAACCGATCCGCCAGCGTCGATTTGCCGTGATCGATGTGAGCAATGATGGAAAAATTTCGAATGAGGGATTTGTTCATTAGCACACTTAATTTTCGATAATCAATTTATGAATGGCTTCCACAGATTCCTCAACCGAAAGATGGGTCGAATCAATAAAAATTGCGTCCTTGGCTTTTTTTAAAGGACCTGCTTTGCGGCTTAAATCTTTTTGATCACGCTCTTTTAAATCAAGTTTGAGGACCATTTCATCAAATTCTTTCCCCTGCTCTTTTAATTCTCTGGCTCGCCGTTTAACGCGTTCTTCGAAATCAGCATCCAGATAAAATTTCTTGGCCGCCTTCGGGAAAATTACGGTGCCGACGTCCCGGCCTTCGACGACCACATTTCTTTTCTCGCCGATTTTGCGCTGCCACTGAACCATAATCTCCCGGACCCCCGCCGCCCGGGCGATATAAAAAGTATTATTGGTGACCTCTAAAGAACGGATGGCCCCTGTGACATCCCGCCCGTCTAACAAAACCTTCAACGATTGATGGTCATCGGACTGAAGATCGATCTGAGTTTGTTTGGCCAGCTTAACCAAAGCTGATTCATCCCTCAAATCTATTTTCTGTTCCAAGGCTTTTAAAGTCAGCGCCCGATACATCGCGCCGGTATCTAGATAAGAAAATTTCAAACGCTTCGCCAGCGCGCGGGCGATGGTGCTTTTTCCCGCCCCGGCGGGACCGTCGATGGTGATGATCGTAGTCTTCATGGTTGGTTATCTATTGATAGGAAAATTTTAAGATAAACTGCTTGTGTCGTGTGCTCGTGTGTCTTGTGCTCCTATATCTTTTGAAGGGGAATCGAGTGTGTCCCGCTTACTCTTGGCTTTCTTGAAGGTCTCGATTAGATTCTGTTCATCCCGGGCAATAATATATTTTCTAAGTAACGATAGTGTTTTCACCAATTCATCCAAAGAGTGAATAACGTTTTTGGAATTCATCATGCAGATATCATTCCACATATGCACTGAACTGGACGCGATCCTGGTTGTGTCTTTTAAACCCTGTGCGCCGTAAGGCAGATATTCGGAAGGGATCGCCCCCATGAGCGCGTAAGCGACCAGATGAGGAAGATGACTAATATACGCTAAAATTTTATCGTGCTCTGGCGGCGATAATGTTTTAACCACGGCCCCCAATCTCATCCACAGAGCCCTCACCCGTTCGTCGGCAAAACGGTTGGTCCGTTCATGCGGCGTCATAATACATAAGGAATTCTGAAATAAATCAGGGCTGGCAAATTCCGCCCCTCTTTTCTCGGACCCGGCCAAAGGGTGAGAGCCGACGAAAAAGGCCGATGTTAAATTCTTTTCAGCGGTCTCAACAATCACTGCTTTCGTTGAGCCGACGTCCGTCACAACGCATCCGCGTTTAAGAAAACGGGCTACCGTTGGTAAAAGAGTCACAATCGAATTGACGGGTGTCGCCATCACGACCAGATCCGCGTGCTCGACCGCTTTCTTAATATCATAAAAAGCCTTATCAATAGCATTATTCTTCAGGGCATACACCAAAGATGTATGACGGTGCGATAAACCCACCACTTCCTGAGCCACCCGATTTTTCTTGATCGCCATGCCCAGCGACCCGCCGATCAAACCCACACCGATAATGGTGACTTGTCTAAATAAGGGAGATTCCTGGTTCATAGGTTTATAACTCCCTTCCAACGGCAGCGGCGATTAAATGTAAATCTTTCAATAAAGCGCTGAAATTTTTCGGTTTTAATGACTGCGCCCCATCGGATAAAGCCTCCTCCGGATTTTCATGGACCTCGATGATCAAACCATCGCAGCCCGCGGCGACGGCGGCTTTTGCGGCGCTGGGAACCAAACCCCAACGGCCTGTGGCATGGCTGGGATCGACGAGAATCGGAAGATGCGAAAGCTGCTTCACAACGCCAATCGCATTGATGTCGAGCGTATTGCGGGTGGCTGTTTCAAAGGTGCGAATCCCCCGTTCACAAAGCATCACATCGAAATTTCCCTTGGCCAAGATATACTCGGCCGACATTAAAAGATCTTTGATCGTGGCGCTTAAACCGCGCTTTAAAAGAACCGGCTTTTTCGTCATACCGACTTCCTTCAAAAGAGAAAAATTCTGCATGTTTCGGGCACCGATCTGAAAGATATCGACGTACTTATCCATGAGCTCAATGTCCCGGACATCCATCACTTCACTCACCGTCGAGATTCCTACTTCTTTTCCCATGACCACATCCGAATACATC
>Ga0209515_10000157_pt1 | contig 127701 bp, 133 predicted proteins | sample Subgroupgradi54m_FD_187454 | JGI IMG/M metagenome (GOLD analysis project Ga0209515, IMG submission 187454) | Subsurface groundwater microbial communities from S. Glens Falls, New York, USA - GMW60B uncontaminated upgradient, 5.4 m (SPAdes)... ... | reverse complement strand
ACGGCATTTGGGCCGCATGTTACTACCTTTCGTTTTCTCGATGATATTCTCAATTATGGAGACGCCAATGTGTCTCCCACAATATTTTCCCATTCCGTGCATAATGCCGCGGCATCGTATATTTCCCTTCTTCTGCAAAGCCGAGGCCCGACACTCACAATAACTCAATTCGCGAAATCTTTCCAGCAGTCAATTATACTTGCGGAGTCTTGGATTAAAGAAGGAAGGTGTGACTATATTTTGGTTGGCAGCGTGGACCAGTGCGGTAAAGTGATGGAATATATTTGCAGCCAGAAGCTTGTCCTTGCCGATGACGGTATTATCAGGCCGTTTCTTTTTTCTGACACTCCGGCGGCTGTCCCCGGGGAAGGCAGCGTGTTTTTTTTACTGACGAATAAAGAGGTCCCCAAAAAATACGCCGCGATTTCAGCTTTTCCCGAGGCACGCGCTAACCGGCCAGATATGTATCTTCTTGATTGCGACGGCATGTATGGCAGCGAAGAAACATACCTAGAGGCCTGCCGGACTAAGCCTCTAGTTTCCAGTTATACGCCGATTTTCGGCAGCATGCTTACTGTGAGCAGTTTTAGTTGCGCCGTCGCCGCCCTTATGTTACGAAATCAACAACATTATGCCGCGCCCGTGCAAGATAATCCGCATGGCTTGAATATTTGCAGGACGAAGCAGTCTGCTGCAATAAAAAGTATTAGCTGTATTCGCTATGGTTGCAATAACGAAAGGATCGAATCGTTCTTATATTGTCGTAATTAAAACAGCGGTATATCAAAAAAGGGGGGGGAGGAAGATGAGAAATTGTGTGATTCTTGCGGCAATGGTTTTGTTTCTTAGCGGGTGCGCGGTGAACCAGGGGATTTTGCTTAAATATACGCCTGAGGCTCATGAGAAGATAATTTCAAATCATACGGTTACTTTAGATGTGATTGATGCTCGCGCGTATATAAAAGATCAAAGTAAGCCAGCTTCTTATATCGGCCATTTTCGGGGGGGATATGGAAATACCTTTAATGCGTATACAGTTGGCAAAGTTGCTTTAGCCCAACAATTTTCCGAAAGTATTTTAAGTGAGCTGAAAGTTTTAGGATTTGAAACGCGTGATACCGCGGGTGACCGAAAGATAAAAGTTGAAATTCTTGACTATAATTTTGACGCTTATATTAATGGTAGATTCTGGTATGACATAAAAGTAACGGTTTTAGACAGTAATAATAGTGTATTGTCAGAAAGTGTGTTTAAGGAAACGCATGCTATCAAAGGCAGTGTGATGATGGGGCCGATGGGTGCTTTTAAAAGAGAGGTACCGGTTATGCAGCAGCAGCTGATAAAGAAGATGATCAGGGATAATCAAAAACTAATGCAAGCGTTAAGTTAGATATTTATTTAAATTTATCAAAGGCTAGGTGATTATATGTTTCTAGGAAACGCAAATCAAATCGAAAACAAACTTATAAGCCGGTTGTCTTCCATTTTATCTGTTGATTCTACAACGCTAAAACCAGAGCTGCCTTTACATGCTTTGGGAGTCGATTCTTTAAGTTTCGTGGAACTTTTGGTTTTCATCGAGAAGGAATTTAAGGTTAAACTTATGGAGTCGGGCATGACAAAGGATGATTTCAGTACTATTCGTTCATTGGCAAAGTGCATCAGTAAGGCAAAAGTATGAAACGTTATTTAACTGGTATTGATTGGGTAATTAACTCGTTAGATTATATCGGTAAGACTCAATCCGGGGTAGGCAACATTTCTCAAGTTGTATTGGAACTGCGGGGCAGCCTTGAGGAAAAAATTCTTTTGGAGGCCTTAGAAGAATTCCTAAGGAAATTCCCGCTTCTCAATGGCCTGTCTTCGCGCGCCATTAATTTGTGCCCTTACTGGAAGATTTTTCCTCAAAAGAAAACGCGGCCTCATAGAATAAATGTGACGCGCCTTGATGATGGCGCGGATCCTTTTATGCTATTTGAGTTACAGTTGAATGAGCCTTTTAAGGATAAGAGAGAACACCTGGTTTTTAATTTTGTTCAGGCGGGTCAGAGAAGTTTTTTAGGCATGGTTTTTGATCATCGCATTCTTGACGCAAGAGGAGCTGAAGCCTTGCTGGATCTTTTTCAAACCTATTATCGAAAAGAGCCGTTTCCCCAGATTGCCTTTAAAGAATCTTCTCATTTGGACCGTTGGAAAGAGAAATTCAAAGCAGGCAGGCAGGTGAACAGAGCATTTCTGGATTTTACAAGAAACACACCCCGGACATTTTTAACGCTTCTGCATACGCGTAAATGTAAATTTAAAGCCGTTCATTTCGATGCTGTTCAGTCTGCGCGTTTTACCGATAACGCGTACGCTCAAGCCGGTTATCTTATGCTTATGCCGTATGCCTTGGCAAAGAGCGTAGAAATTATGCACCGTGTTTTTGAAGCCAGAAATATTCCCGGCAAAACTTATCTTATCCCTGTTTCTATAGATGCCCGTCCGCCTGAGGCAGTGCACAGGCAGTTATTTTTTAATCATGTTTCATTCTTCTTTTTTAAGATTGAGGCGGATATTGTTGCGCGTTTTCCTCTTCTTTTAGCAAGCATAAAAGAGCAAATGTATGAACAGGTCAAGTCAGGGTTGCCTGAGGCATTGAAAAACGCGAGTTATCTTTTGCGCATCGCGCCACTGCCGTTAACTAATTTTTTTCTTCAGTGTATGTCAAAAAAGAAAGTTGCTTCTTTTTCTTTTTCTTTCGTGGGCACTGCCTATAGCTCTCAGAAATTTATGGAAATGGATGTGGAAAACATTGTCCATCTTCCCCGGGTTCCGAACCCTCCCGGAGTAGGTATATTTTTCAACCGGTTCAATGGCAGGATGAACGCGGCTTTTTCGTATTTTGATGGGCTGCTTAGTGATAATGAAGCCAGGCAGATTACCGCCGGCCTTGACGCTTTGGGCAATAATGGTTAAAGAAATAAACTGTGATATTTTAGTGGTTGGCGCCGGGCTTTCCGGATTGGCAGCGTCAGTAGCCGCTTCAGAAAAAGGCGCTAAGGTTGTTTTGCTGGAGAGGAATAGTTTTTTGGGCGGAACAGTGATTGCCGGAATGCACCGTTATCTTTGCGGTTTGTATGGCAATACAGCGTCAAGGACAATTAACGGTGGTATAGCTCGTAAGCTCATTCTTAGTTTAAGAAAACAAAGTAAAATCAATAGGCCTTTACGCCTGGGGAAGGTGTATACTTTTGCTTTTAGAAATAAAGATTTGAAAGTTTGTTTGCAGGCGCTGGTAAAAAATAAAATAAATCTTAAAGTAATTTTAAATAGTCAGGCGTTTGCAGTAAAACGGCAGCGGGGACTAATAAGTGAAGTTTTGGCTAAAGGAAGGAGAATGGTTTTTACTATCCGGCCTAAGGTGGTGATTGATGCCAGCGGGGAAGGCGTTATTATCCAATTAAGCGAGGCAGGATATAGATTAACTCCTTCTTCTCAACGCCAGCTTGCGGGTTTTAGTTTCCGGTTAAAGAATATAAAGCAGAGAAACGGGTTATTGCCTATAAAAGTACCATATTATATAAAATTTGCTTCGTATATACCGTTGGATAATTGTGGTGAAGGCATAGTCCGTTTGAATGTTCCCGGTTGCCGGAATTTCCTTGAAATGAGAGAAGAAGCGCAAGAAAAGTTCTTTTATTTGCGTAAAGTGTTGCCTGAATTTCAATTCGCGGATATCGTTGAATTTTCTCCATACATAATAGAACGCGAAGGTATTTGTTTAGAGGGACAATACACTTTAACAGAGACAGATGTCTTGAGAGCAAGAAAATTTAAGGATGGGGTAGTAAGAAATTGTTGGCCGGTAGAGATATGGGATCAAAAAAAAGGGCCTCTGTATAAATATCTGAAATCCGGTAACTATTATGAAATCCCCTCGCGTTGCCTTAAATCAAAAAATATTGTGAATCTTTTTGCGACCGGCCGGTGTATTTCCGTTACTCACGAGGCATTAGGCTCAACCAGGGTCGCGGGAACTTGTATATCTTTAGGAGAGCAGGCTGGGTTAGCTGCTGTGAAATTATGCGCATCTTATTAATAAAACCATACCCGGAGCTTTTAATCGCGCGCAGGCTGCAGGAAGGTTTTTTGCATCTTGAGCCGTTGGAGTTAGAGATTGTTGCAGGGGGTATTCCAGTGGAGGATGAGGCCAGGATTCTTGACTTAAGCTTGGAAAAGCAGCCACAGGAAGTTTTTTCTAAATTTCTTAAAGAGTGGTTGCCGGATCTGGTAGGTTTTGGCGGATATAGTTCTAATGTGCAAGTGGTAAAGTATTTAGCCGGGATCGCTAAAAAGATACATCCGGGAGTTATTGTTGTGGTTGGCGGTATTCATGCCACGCTTTTACCAGGTGATTTCGCCATAAAAGATATCGATATTATTGTAAGGGGAGAAGGCGGTATAGTTTTAAGCGAGATTGTGCGCAGGTTTAAGAATAATGAACTTTTATTTTTTGACACTCGCGCGCTTTCCCCGCAAGACCCGGAATTTTTCCAGAAAGTTAAACTTGCTCCTCCGGTCTATCCTAAACCTGAAGAGATACCTTTACCGCGCCGGGAATTAGTGGAACGCTCGCGCTATTTTTGCGTGTGGACCTCTAGTGATACAGGACGGTTAAAGACGATGTTCCCGCGGGTAGCGTCGCTTAGGACATCCATTGGCTGCGCTTTTTCCTGTTCTTTTTGTGTTATCCCGTATCTTATGGGAGGTAAATATTTGCAGCGAGATCCGAAAGATGTGGTAGCGGAGATAGCCGGAATTAAAGAGGATTATATTTATTTCGTAGATGATGAAATGTTTCTTAATGTGGAACGCGCCAGGCGAATTGCTGAATTATTGCTTGAACGCGGTATAAAGAAAAAATATATCAGTTGGGCGCGCAGCGACACTATAGCGCGTCATCCTGAAGTATTCCGGCTTTGGAAAAAAGCGGGGTTGGATACCGTTTATGTAGGGTTAGAGTCCATGGATGAATCTAAACTTGATGAGTATAAAAAGCGGCTTCCGGTAGAAACAAATCGGCGGGCAATCGCTATATTGCGTGAGATAGGCATTGTTCTTCATGCCGCGTTTATTGTTCACCCTGATTTTAGCGTTGATGATTTTCGGCGCTTGGAAAAAGAAGTATTGGATATTTGTCCGGCGGAAGTAACATTTACAGTGCTTTCTCCCTCTCCGGCAACGCAATTCTGGCAAGAGCATAAACATAGATTTATTTGCGAGCCATACCGTTTCTATGACTGTATGCATTCAATATTGCCGACCAATTTGCCGTTGAAAAGATTTTATCAGCATTTTAGCCGCTTGAACCATCTTGCTTTGCGAAACAATCCTTTAAGGAGGAACAATATAAAGATTCCTTTGCGGGATTTAATACGGGCTATTTACTATGGGACCAGATATATCATTGCTTTACAATTGATTTATCGTGATTATTTGTCTGTACAGGAAAAAAATGAAAAACATCGTTAGTGTTATAGAATCAGAAATAAAAGGTTGTGTCGGCAAATCGGCTTTTGTCGATGGAAAACGCAGCATTACTTATGCTGATTTATTAGCTAGCGCCGGACAAGTTAGTGATGAGTTGAAAAAAAATTCCGTTAAGAGAGGGATGCGCGTAGCTCTTCTTTGCGAGGATAGTATTGAGTATGTGATTTTATGTTTGGCGGTCCTGCGGCTATCCGCGGTAATTGTTCCTGTTCCTTTTATTTCTTCGAGAGAAGAGATAGATTCGATATTGAAGGAAGTAAAGGTTAACTTTCTGATTTTTGAGAAAGGGCCTTATGTTTTTTTAAAGGTTAAACGCCTGAAAATTAAGCCAGGCTTGAATAAGGAATTTTTTATTTTTTCGCGGGCCTCTGCCGGCAATCCGCCGCGAGAGTTTTTTAATCTGAATCCTGCTTTTATACGTTTTTCTTCCGGCACTACCGGAGCTCGTAAAGGCGTGATTATCTCTCATGAGGCTATAATCCAAAGGACTGGTGCGGCTGATAAAGGCTTGCGTGTAACTAGAGATGATACTATCCTCTGGGTGCTTTCAATGAGTTTTCATTTTGTAGTAACGATACTTCTTTTTTTGCGCCGCGGGGCAACGGTTATTTTGGCGGGGTATTCTTTCCCGGAAAGTTTGCTTACCGCGCTTAAAGAACATAAACCCAGCTTTATTTATGCTTCTCCATTGCATTATCATTTGCTTTCCAGGTTAGAGACTGTTACTTGTGAAGAGTTATCATCCGTGCGAATTGCGGTATCTACTACTGTTGAGCTTCCTCTTGTGATAGCCAAAATGTTTCGCGCTAAATTTGGTTTTGAGCTTAGCCAAGCCTACGGAATTATTGAAGTCGGACTGCCCTTTATTAATATGTCAGGCGCTGTTTCTAAACGATGTTCTGTGGGCAAAATCCTTCCCGGTTATCAGGTAAAAATTATTAATCAAGATAGTTCGCGCTCCGGAGAAATTTGCCTGAAGGGACAGGGTTTTTTTTCTGCTTATTTTTCGCCATGGAAGAGCGCGCAAGAGGTTTTGTGTAGAGGTTGGTTTAATACCGGAGACATCGGCAAAATTGATAATGATGGATTTCTATTTATCTTAGGCCGCGCTAAGAATGTTATAAATTTCAATGGTATGAAGATATTTCCTTCTGAAGTAGAGTTGGTACTTAAACGGTATCCGCTTATACAGGAATCAAAGGTCTACGCAGTATCTCATCCTGAATATGGGGATCTTCCAATGGCCGATATCGTGTTGCGCAAAGGACAAGAAAATAGCTTTGACGAGCAATCCTTACGTGCGTTTTGTTACCGGCATTTGGCTAAGTATAAAGTACCTAAAGGCTTTCGCTGTGTGGAGAGGCTGGAACAGACCGCAAGCGGAAAGTTAAGGCGAGCAGGATAGTTTTAGATGTTTTTAGAAGTAATAACTATTGACTTTTAGCGGCTAATTATTATAATGATAGGATACTTATCTATAAGGAGAAAATACAAGAAAATCGCGCTACTAACGACAGTAAAATTTTCAGTGGTTAGTAGACTTAATTAAGAGGGGCCTACACCATGAAATTAGTTTGGATTTTTATCGCGGCCATAGGTTTATTTATTTTAACCGCTGTTGCTTTAAACACAGGGCGAATTGCCATGTTAGCCGTGGATTCTAATCAAGTCGGCAAAGAGTTGATCAATTCGAATCTTTATCTGGCAAATTCTAATAAACTTTTATCTGAAGAGATAGTAGCTTTAAGAAAACAGATCATTGAATTAAGCAATAAAGTTCCCAACAAATAATATTCATCCCGTTAATATTCTAACGGGATTACCTAAGAAAGGGGGGGCAAGAATGAAAAGAGGTATTATAGCAGTAGCTTTTTGTTTGTTAGCTTCAGTGTTATTGTCAGGTTGCGCGACACCATATCCTTATGGGGCATTTTATACTGAAATTAAAGCTCCAGTGGCTATCGGGCAAGGCGATTTAGCTTATAGTAAAGTTGGGACGTCAAAATCCACATCAATTCTTGGTTTAGTCGCAACAGGGGACGGCAGCATAAAAGCGGCAGCTGCTAATGGTGGAATTAACAGAGTTAAATATGTAGAATATAGCGCTAAAAACATCATCGGCATCTATGGTGAATATATTACAACCGTTTACGGTGACTAATATTATGGTGTAGGCAGGTAATTGTATGCCTACTAACCACTGAAAATCGTAAAAAGTTATCGGTAGAGGCGATTTTCTTGAAAGCTTCAGGCGTCATGTTTATACCTGCTCCACCTGCGCGGTGGAATAATTCCACCGCGCAGGTGGAGCGGGCAAAAATAGTTTCATGTATAGGTTGAAGGGAAGGCTGTGTGAATCAGCCGCGGTCCCGCCGCTGTAATCCACACCCCTCTGATAGGGGGAATCATTTTAGCAACTGTAGGCCACTATTCTTCGGGTGATAAGGAATGGGAAGGCAGCTAAAAAGAGTGGAAAGCCAGAAGACCTGCCTGTGCATATCGCAGACGGCATTTATCATTATGCCTTAATGCCTCGTGGATAATGGGCCAGAGTAATATTTGGGTGCAACCCGGCAATCGCGCGTTTCAGCGCTGTTCCGGTTTTTTATTTTTATAATGATAGAAAGGGCATATCAAATTCCTCGCAATCAGATAGAATCACAGTATATATCTTTTCCGGATAGGCGGGGTTTTCTAACCCCGCCGCGAAAATGTCGGGACAGGAATGTCCCGGCTATCCAAAAGAAAGGCGCGTTACTAGGCAGTTTGAATGGCATAATGTTAGTTTTGATATTTGTACTTAGCCATTTGCTGTTTAATCTACCCGTTTCATTTGCCGTTGAGCATAAGCCGCGTTATATTTCTTTGGCGCCTTCGACTACAGAAATATTATTCGCGCTGGGGCTAAACGAAGAAATCGTAGGCGTAAGCTCTTATTGTAATTACCCTCGGGAAGCGAAAAGTAAAGCGCAGGTGGGTGATTTTAGCAGCCCAAACATTGAAAAGATATTATCTTTGCGCCCGGATTATGTTTTTTGCACCGGATTAGAGCAGGCTCCCGCGGTTATTGAACTAAAGCGCCAAAATTTAAAGGTTTATGTGGGAGACCCTAAAGATGTGCGGGAATTGCTTGAGTCTATCAGGGAAATAGGCGGGATTATTAATAAAGAAAAAGAAGCTGCCGGGCTAACAGCTAATATGGAAAGTCAGATCAGCGAGATAACTTCCCGGGTAAAATTAATTCCCGGGGATAAGAAGATAAAGGTATTTCTTGAGATTTGGCATGATCCTTTGATCACCGCGGGGAACGGGTCTTTTGTTGATCATTTGATTACGTTGGCGGGAGGCATTAATATCGCGGCCGATACTAAACGGCCGTATAGTATTTTTAGCCCGGAAGAAGTGATTAAACGTAATCCCGATTGTATAATTATGGCATATATGAATAGTAAAAGCGCGTCTAAGCTGGCCGGGCAGCGTTTTGGGTGGCAGGGGATAAACGCGGTAAAGAATAACCGCGTTTACGATGATATTGATTCTGATTTATTATTGCGCCCCGGGCCGCGCGTAGTCCAGGGGTTACAGCAGCTTTATAACAGGATGTATCAATAAAATGGGGCTTATCCTAAAAAAAAAGGTTTTTGTTTTGTTTTTGATTTTGATTTTTGCCGCGCTGATAGGGGTAATTAAAGGCTCAGTGAATATTCCTTTTTATGAGCTGTTGCAAAAAGATAATCAGCCCATTTTTTATTTAAGGTTTTTTCGCGTTTTAATGGCGATCATTGCCGGATGCGGGTTAGCCGTTTCCGGGATAGCTCTCCAGGCCATCTTAAGGAATTCACTTGCTGAGCCGTATCTTTTGGGTACTTCCAGCGGAGCCGGATTGGGAGCTGTTGTGGCTATAGTTATCGGGATATCCGGGATTTATCTTCCGATGTCGGCATTTATTGGCGCGATTTTAAGCGTTATTCTGGTGTATAATCTTGCCAGGCAGAATAATAAAATATCTGAACAATCATTGATACTTTCCGGAGTGATAGTTTCAGTCGGATTATCCGCGGTTATTGTTTTTTTAATTTCCATTACCGGCAATGAGTCTTTGCATAGCATCGCTTGGTGGCTCTGGGGAAGTTTCCAAGTCTATGATATAAAACTTATTACATTGGTCTTGTTGATAGTATTGTTTGGCGTATCGGTAATTTATGTTTTTTCGCAGGATTTAAACGCCATAAGCATTGGAGAGGAAGAAGCGGCGCATCTGGGCATAGACGTGGAAAACGTAAAAAGAATTTTGATCGTGGTGACTTCTCTTATTACCGCCAGTATAGTTTGTATCTGCGGAATAATCGGTTTTGTCGGCTTAATGATACCTCATATGATGCGTTTGGTTGTCGGGCCTAATCATAGAGCGCTTATTCCTGTTACTTGTTTGGCCGCGGCTATATTTATGGTAATATGCGATATCCTGTCGCGCGTGGTTTTTCCGCCGGTTGAGATCCCTATTGGGGTTATAACGGCTATTTTGGGAGCGCCGATATTTATTATTCTGATGAAACGAAAACAAAGAGTCGGGAATTAGAAACTCGAAGCTTAAACTATAATGAATTCTTTACTAACGATAAATAATCTCAGTGGCGGGTACAACAAACAGCGAATAATAAAAAATATTTCTTTAGAAATAAAAAAAGGCGATTTTTTGGGGATTATCGGGCCTAATGGTTCAGGTAAGACTACTTTATTGCGCTTGCTCAGCCGCGTCTTGCCTCCTCAAGAGGGCATGATCCTGTTTTTAGGCCAGGATATTTTTAAACTGGATTTGAAGTCATTTTGCCAGAAAACCGCTTTTGTTTCTCAGGATACAGTTATTAATTTCGCGTTTACCGTTTCCGAGATTGTCCTTTTAGGCAGGATCCCTCATCTGAAACGGCTGCAATCTGAAACTAAATTGGATCGCAAAAAAGCGGATGATAGCATGGTTTTGACCGATACTTTAGTTTTAAAGCAAAAAATGATTGATGAACTAAGCGCGGGGGAGCGGCAGCGCGTGATGATAGCTAAAGCATTGGCGCAAGAGCCTGTTTTATTGTTTTTAGACGAACCGACTTCGCATTTGGATATCGGCCATCAGATACAAATATTGGATTTGTTGAAGAAATTAAATAAAGAATCAGGGCTTACTATAGTTATGGTTTTACACGATTTAAATTTAGCCAGCGAATATTGCAATAGGATACTTTTGCTTGCCGAAGGCAAGGTTTTTAAAGAAGGCCCTCCGGAAGAGGTTTTGACTTACCAGAATATCGAACAGGTTTACAAAACGGTGGTGCTGGTAAAAAATAATCCGATTAATAAGAAACCGTATGTGGTTTTGGTTTCGGGGAGTAATGAGTGATGGCGACACGATTGATTTTAATACGGCATGGGCAAACCGCGTGGAATTTGGAAAAACGTTATTGTGGTTTTGTGGATATAGGTTTGAACGAACAAGGCATTAATCAAGCTAAATGTTTATCAACGCGCCTGGCAGCTTTTGGAATCCAAAAGGTTTATTCCAGTGACAGGGTACGGGCGATACAAACCGCGCAGATAGCGCTTAATGACTGTTGTTTGGAAAAAAATCCTGATTTACGGGAAATACATTTTGGTGTTTTTGAAGGGTTGACCTATAAGGAAATTATGCGGAAATACCCTGAAATTTACATAAAATGGGTTGAGAATCCTTATAGCGTGGTTATTCCCGAAGGTGAGGATTTACGTGATTTTAAAACGCGGGTTATCAACGCGTTTACTGATATTGCTTCTTTAAACCCGGATAAAACAGTGGCGGTATTCAGCCATGGCGGAGTGATCAGTATATTTGTAAATGATATTTTAAAAACGAACGACTTTTGGGATAAAATACCGCACTCAACCAGCGTTACGGTGGTTGAATATGAGCGCGGGCAGGCTAAAATCAGTGCTTTCAATGATACATCTCATTTATGGGTAAAATAACATTTATTTTAGGCGGGGCAAGAAGCGGAAAAAGCACACATGCCCTGGATTTAGCTAAGAAACGCGCGGGAAAAACTGTTTTTATCGCTACCTGCCAGGCATTGGATAAGGAAATGGAACAGCGCATTGAATTACATAAAAAAGCGCGCCCCGCGGCTTGGCAGACTTTTGAAGCGCCGTATGACATTTCAAAAGTGTTGAAAAAAATCGGAGATAAATGTGATTGTATTATTATAGATTGTTTGACATTGCTGGTTTCAAACCTGATGTTAGCGAAAAATAAATTTGATGCTATTGAAGCCAATATTAACAAGGTTATCTCCTATCTTCAAAAAACTAAAAGTACGTCTATAATTGTATCAAATGAAGTAGGTTTGGGGATAGTTCCGGCAAACCGCCTGGCGAGAAATTTCAGGGATATAGCGGGTTCGGTAAACCGGATTGTCGCCAGTCAGGCGGATGAAGTTTTGTTTATGGTTTCTGGAATACCGGTAATAATTAAATCCAAATCTAAAAGCGCAAAATTCAAAGCGCAAAATTCCTGCCTGCCGGTAGGCAGGCAAAATAAAAAGCTTGAATTTTAAATATCAAATTATAAAGTTAATTTCTTAAATTTTGTTATTGTAATTTTAAAATTATTTTGTGTATTTGAATTTTAAATTTTTAATTTATCAGTATAAAGGAGGAATAAGCATGCGCACGATTGATGAAGTTGTCTATAGTATTTCCGGGCTTGATTATAAACTTATGGAAAAAGCCCAAGCCCATTTGAATAACCTTACAAAGCCGCAGGATAGTTTGGGTAAACTGGAAGATGTCGCTGAACTTATTGTGGGCATGACCAGAAAAGAAAGGCCTGATTTAGAGCATAAAGTTATCTTTACTCTTGCCGCGGACCATGGTGTCGCGGCGGAAAAAGTAAGCGCTTTTCCTCAAGAGGTTACGGCGCAGATGGTCTATAATTTTTTAAGAGGGGGTGCCGCGATAAATGTTTTAGCAAAACATATCGGCGCGCGGGTTGTCATCGTGGATATGGGGGTTGCTGTTGATGTAGGGCCGCATCCGAAACTTTTGTTGCGAAAAATCAGGCACGGCACTAAAAATATAGCTATAACCAGCGCGATGACAAGGGATGAAGCGGTAAAAACAATAGAAACGGGGATTGATATTTTTGATAATGAATTTAAGGCGGGTATTAATATTATCGGGACCGGAGAAATGGGGATAGCTAATACAACCGCTTCAACCGCTATAGCCGCTGTTTTTACCGGCAGGAAAGCGGAAGAATTAACCGGCAGAGGCACGGGAATCGATGATGCCTCTTTCAAAAATAAAATACGGGTTGTTCGGGACGCGTTGATAGTCAACCACCCCAATCCTGAAGACGCGATAGATGTTTTAGCCAAAGTAGGGGGTTTTGAGATTGGCGGTTTAGCGGGCATAATGCTGGCTGCCGCTTCAAAAAAAGTTCCTATTGTTTTAGACGGGTTTATTTCCGGCGCTGCCGCGTTGATCGCGTATTATATAGAGCCCAAGGCAAAAGAATATATGATTGCCAGCCACTGTTCGGTTGAAACCGGGCATAAGTTCATATTGGAGCATTTGGGGCTTGAACCTTTGTTAAATTTAAATATGAGGCTGGGAGAAGGCACCGGGGCGTGTTTAGGGATTAACATTGCGGAAGCCTCCGTAAAAATTTTAACGCAAATGGCTACATTTAAGGGCGCGCAGGTTTCCGGGCGCGAAAATAAATGAAATTATTGTTGTTGGCGCTGCAATTTTTAACTGCTATTCCCGTGAAAATCAATGCTGTAAAAGATGAAGATATGGCAAAATCGATGGCATATTTTCCGTTTATAGGATTGTTTCTCGGAGGAATTTTGGCGGCTGCCGATAACCTGCTTATCTTTTTAAGTTTTAATGAATTAATTTCCAGCGTTATCCTGGTTGTTTTATTGATCATTCTTACCGCGGGGCTGCATCTTGATGGGTTGGCCGATACTTTTGACGCTTTGTTAAGCGGCAAGCCCAAGGATGAAATGTTAAGAATTATGCGTGATTCCCGCATAGGCGTAATGGGGGTTTTAAGCCTGATCTGTATTCTGCTGTTGAAAATATCGCTTATTTATTCTTTAAGCGCCCCGTTAAAAACAGCCGCGTTGATTTTGATGTGCGTCGTAAGCCGCTGGAGCATGGTTTTTTCAACTTTTCTTTTTCCTTACGCGCGGCAGGAAGGTAAAGCTAAAATTTTTACGCGGGGTATGAATATGAAAATTTTATTTTTGTCCGTTATTAGCGCGATAACTTTTATTTTTGCTATTTGGGGAGCAATAAGTTTGTTGTTTTTCGGGTTGGCGGCTTTGAGCGCGTATTTAATCGCGAAATCTATAAACAATAAAATCGGCGGGATAACCGGAGATAGCATAGGGGCAATAAACGAATTAACGGAGATTATTGTTTTGTTCAGTATCTGTGTAATAGAAGGGGGAGGCATATGGATAATTTAACCGCTTTATCCTCGTGGAGCGGAGGTAAGGATAGTTGTTTAGCTTCTTTCAAAGCGATCAAGCAGGGGTATAAGATAACGCGTTTATTGAATTTTATTTCGCGTGAATCAAAACGCGGCTGTTTTCACGGAATAGAAGGAAAATTATTGCGCCTGCAGGCAGAGTTAATCGGTATTCCTCTTGTTCAGAAAGAAGTAAGCCCGGATATGGAAAAATACGAAGAAGAATTTAAACAGGCGGTTTGCGGATTAAAAGCCGTCGGCGCTAAATCCATAGTATTCGGCGATATTTATTTGGATGAACATAAAGACTGGGTAGAGCGCGTTTGCGGAGATTTAAATGTTGCCGCGGTAGAACCTTTGTGGAATGGATCGCCGGTTGAGCTGATGCGGGAATTTATAGGTTTGGGTTTTAAGGCTGTTATTGTCAGCTGCAAGGCCGATATAATGGGTAAAGAATTCCTTGGCAGGTATATCACCTCTGAGCTGGTCGATGAATTGACTAAGATGAATATTTGCCCCTGCGGCGAAAACGGCGAATACCATACACTTGTTGTTGACGGCCCGATATTCAAAAGGCCGATTAATATATTGAAAAGTGAACCGCTATTTAAGGAAGGTTTTTGGAAACATTGGTTTTTGGATATCAAAGAATATAATTAAACTAACCGGATAAACGAAGGAAATCCTGGTTAAAAATTCCAGGTGCTGCCGCGCAACGGTAAGCTTGCAAGAAAATCGCAGAAAGTTATCCTAAAAAGGATAGGCTTTATAAAACTTTAAAGGATAGCCTTATTGCCGAAAGTGATTTTCTTGAGTAGCCCGGTCGATCGTTTATCAGGGTAACCCCTGCTAAGATTTTCTTAATAGGGTAAATACCTTCGCTGGAAGGAAAAGGAGAAAAGCGTGATGAAGAAAGTAATCGGTTTGTTGGGATTAATAGGGGTGTTTTTATCTGGAGGCATCGGCAGTATTTTTGCTGATGATGTGGATTTGGAGAGAATTGTTGTAACTCCTTCGAGGATAGAAGAAAACTATGGCAATGTTTCCAGAAAAATAGATGTAGTTACTTCAGGCGATATGGAGTTGTCTTCAACAAATAATTTGGCCGGCGCGTTAACGGAAATTACTTCGGTAAATATCAGCGATTACGGCGGAACGGGCGCGTCAAAAAACATAAGAATGCGCGGTTCTTCAGCCGCGCAGGTTTTAGTTATGGTTGACGGTATGCCCGCGAACAGTCCGCGTGACGGCGCCGTAGATTTAAGCTCTATGCCGCTGGACAATATCGATAGAGTAGAAGTATTGCACGGAGCCGCTTCCAGTTTGTACGGTTCTCAGGCAATGGCAGGGGTTGTAAATATCATTACAAAAAATCCCCCGAAAGACAAACCCAAAACGGAACTCAGTTCGAGTTTTGGGACCTTTAGGACTTATACGGAAAGGTTTTCGCATGGCGCCACACTTTCTAAATTCGGTTATCTTATCAGCGGCCAGTATCAAAATTCCGAAGGGTTTCGCGAAAATTCAAAATTTGACGCGAAGGACGTAAATACTAAACTGTTATACGAATTAAACAGCAGTAATAATTTAACGTTAAAATCAGGGTTTTATCGGGGCAAATTAGGTACTCCCGGGCAGATCACTTCTGTTGATTACGATGATAGGCAGGTAAATTCCAAGAGGTATGTTGATTTTAACTGGGATCTTTTACCAGACGACAGTATGGGAATATCAACAAAAATATATAATAATTATGACAAACTGGAATTTATCGAGAATACGCCCGGCTCAATATTCGATGCCGGATTCAGTAAGGCCGTGCATACTACAAAAGTAACCGGTATAAATTGGCAGGTGAATAAAGAAATATCTCAAATTTATCATTTTATAACAGGGTTTAATTATGTCGGCAATTCTAATAATAGCACCAGTTCCGCTAAGCACCATTATACCGTCCGCGCCGTGTATTTAGAAAATCAATTTGAAATGTTAGATGAGGCGTTGGAAATAAGCCTTGGGGCCCGTATCGACGATTACAGCAATTTTGGCACGGAAACCAGCCCCAATGTTAGTTTTTTTTACAAATTCGTTCCTAAGGCGAAATTGCACGGCATGTTGGGCAAATCTTTTCGGGCGCCCACGTTTAATGACCTATATTGGCCGGATGAAGGATGGAGCAAAGGAAATCCAAACTTAGGCCCAGAAAAGGGGATAACCGGTGAATTAGGCATAGAGGCTAAATTAAATAAGTATATTTTGACGGATATCACTTATTACCGTAATGATTTTAACGAACTTATTAATTGGGCCGAGTCTGCCGGGGTGTGGCAACCTACGAATATAGATTCAAGCGTGGTTGACGGCGTAGAATTTGCCAATACTATTTATTTGATGAATAATTTTGAGCTCGGGTTGGATTATACTTTTATGCGGGCGAAAAATGATAAAACAAATAAATACCTTATTTATCAGCCGCGGCATAAAATAGATTCCGTGTTAAGATATAATAATCTTGATGGTTTTATTTTTGAGGTAAAAGGGCAATTTACCGGTACCAGGTTCCATGATACCGATAATCTTATTAAAGTTAAACAATTTTTTGTTATGGGAATAAGCGCTTCTAAGAAGTTTAATCCCGCATTGAGCGGTTTTGCTTCAATAGACAATATTTTAAATAGGAAATACCAAGTTCTTCGGAATTACCCTTTACCGGGTTTTTCTATTACCGGTGGATTAAAGCTGGAATTTTAGCGCTTTGGCCGTACAAAGGCCCCGTTTGCCTGCGTGCCGTTGACGAACGGGGCCTTTTGTGATAATCTATGGATAATATGTTCACCCCAAGCCCATTTCAAACCGCGATTATAGTTTCTTTATGCCTTCACAGCGTTATTCTATTCTTCAGGCCGCCCGGTTCTTTTACGAAGAAGGACACGCCTCAGAAAAATGTTGAAGTATTTTATTTGAATAAGCCGCAGAGCCGGCGTATAGATTCTTCTCAAAGCAGCCCGTCCGATAATAAAAAATATGAGGCTTTGCGTAAATTGCCCCCGGTGGATATCGCGGAGAAAAGAAACCAATTGCTTTCAATCGATAAACAAGCAAGTAAGAGCAGGGAAAACGCCCTGAAAGGCCCTCTTTTAACAAAATCATATTTGAAGAAACCCGAGATAGTTTCTGTTAAAAAAAAGATTAGTTTTCTTTCTGTTGATAAAGAAAAAACCCATAACCCGACATATACTTCTTATTATCAGGTTGTCCGCGAAAAAATTAAGCACGCGGCTTATCAGGGGTATACCCGCACTGAAATGGGTGAGGTTTATCTTTCTTTTGTTATATCCAGTGATGGAGATTTGAAACAAATGCGTATCGTAGATGAGAAATCTTCGTTTAGCCCGTATTTGCGCGATATTGCTTTAAAAAGCGTAAAACACGCCGGCCCGTTCCCAAAATTTCCGAAAGAACTGGATTATCCGCAACTATCTTTTAATGTCATTGTGTCTTTTGAAATTGAATAATCCCGGGATTTAATTATGTTTTTTTGTTAGATTTTGCTTTTTTCTACGTCTATTGAAGTAGAGGGAGGTGAGATCTTTTGTTATACGATTTTTGTTTGACAGGCAGGATATCCTAAGTTATAATATTTGCCTTACGGAAATTGATCTCCTGTTGACAAGAAACAAGGCAGTAACATATTGATACAGATAAATTTCGTGAATAATTTGGAGGATATTATGGTTCCTGAAAAGAAAAAAGAAGAAAATAAAGTTGTTCTTGAAAAGCATAAAGCGGAAGATGTCAAAGCCGTATCTGAAAGGCATAAAGCCCTGGAATTAGCCCTTTCTCAGATTGAAAAACAGTTTGGCAAAGGCTCAATTATGAAATTAGGCGGGAATGTAAAAGCCGATGTGGACGCTATTCCTACAGGCGCTCTTACTTTGGATTTGGCTTTGGGCATAGGCGGTTTGCCGCGCGGCAGGATAGTGGAAATATTTGGCCCTGAGGCTTCCGGTAAAACTACTTTAACCTTAAGTGTCATAAAAGAGATACAGAAAACAGGGGGTGTTGCCGCTTTTATTGACGCGGAACACGCTTTTGATTCAAATTATGCCGGTAAGATAATCGGCGTGAATCTTGATGACCTGTTAATTTCGCAGCCTGATACGGGAGAACAGGCGCTTGAGATCACAGAAACCTTAGTTCGTTCTAACGCTGTCGATTTGATAGTTATAGATTCCGTAGCAGCGCTTACTCCCAAGGCTGAAATTGAGGGTGATATGGGAGATTCTCATATGGGGCTTCAGGCGCGCTTGATGTCTCAGGCATTGCGCAAGCTTACGGCCGCGATAAACAGGTCACGCACCTGCGTTATTTTTATAAATCAACTCAGAGAAAAAATCGGCGTGATGTTCGGTTCTCCGGAAACTACTCCGGGAGGAAGGGCTTTGAAATTCTATTCTTCCGTCAGGTTGGATATCCGGAAAATTCAGACTTTAAAGGCCGGAGACCTCGTTATTGGAAATAGAGTAAAGGTCAAAGTTGTGAAAAATAAAGTTGCTCCGCCGTTTCGCGAGGCGGAATTTGAAATATTGCATAATGAAGGTTTGTCTACCTCCGGCAGTGTAGTTGACGCGGCGGTGACTTTGAATATTATTGAAAAAGCGGGCGCTTGGTTTTCGTTTCAAAATGAAAAAATCGGGCAGGGCCGCGATTCGGTTATCAAATTATTGAAAGAAAAACCAAAAGTGCAGGAAGATCTGATAAAAGAAATCCGCAAAAAAATCGCGTTAGGATAACGATTACGCGTAATAATTATGGTTGTGGGCAGCGTCAAAAATTCTTTGAAAACCACCGAAACACTGAAGTATGGAAGCACTGAAAGATGAGTTTAGAATTGGAGGAATTAACCTGTAAAATTATTGAATGCGCAATAACTATCCATAAAAAATTAGGGCCTGGGTTTTTAGAATCAGTATATCAATCAGCTTTGCCGATGGAATTAAGAAAGTAAAAGCTAAAAGTAGAAGAGCAAGCGGTATTGAAAATAAAAAGAGTAGTTAATTAATTTTTCCGAGTTTCCGTGATTCCGTGGTAAGTTCTGGATGTACCTGGAGGCAAAAAATGAAAGCTAAGATTATCATTTTGCGCGCGGCAATTTTGAAACCGGCGTTCGTTTTTAGTTTAATAGCCGCGGTAGGGCTGAATTTTTATTCCAGCGCGTTTGGCCGGGATTTAAAACAAGATGACGCTGCGTCATTTGAAGGATTTAACTTCGAAGACGCGGTAATAAAAGTAGCCAACACTACCGGTAAAGCCGTTGTTTCAATCAATGCGGAACAAACGGAGAAAATACCTGCCGCAAGGAGGTATCATTTTAACGCACCGGGAAATCAAGCGTATGACGAAGATGAAATCCTGCGCAGATTTTTTGAAAACTTTCTTGATGAAATACCTGATAGGGAATTGAAAAAGACGGGTTTGGGCTCCGGGGTAATTATTAATGATGAAGGCTATATTTTAACCAATGAACATGTCATTAAACAAGCCGATAAAATTACCGTTACTTTATCCGATGGACGGGAATTTGTAGCCGAGGTTAAAGGAGTTGACAGCCGTTCGGATTTAGCGGTTATAAAAATTAACGCCAATAACCTGCCTGTGGCAAAGCTTGGAGACTCCGATAATTTAAAAATAGGGCAGTGGGTTGTGGCGATCGGCAATCCTTTCGGTTTTGCCATGCAGAATCCGGAACCGACGGTAACCGCCGGAGTGATCAGCGCTTTACACCGTTCTTTACGGGGCGTGGATTTTCAAGGCAGGGATTATAGTGACCTCATTCAAACCGATGCCGCAATAAATCCGGGTAATTCAGGCGGCCCTTTAGTTAATCTGAAAGGAGAAGTGATAGGGATCAACGTCGCTATTTTTTCGACTAGCGGGGGATATCAGGGGTTGGGTTTTGCCATGCCTGCGAATATCGCCAGTAGAATTATTTCCCGGCTTATTGAAGGCAAAAAGATTGTTTATGGCTGGTTAGGAATAACTGTGCAGGATTTAAGCGATAATTTAGTGAAATATTTCGGTTTGCCCGATAATAAAGGCGCCCTTGTGGCGAAAATTCTGGAAAATAGCCCGGCTCAGAAAGCCGGAGTAAAAGAAGGGGATGTTATAAAAGAATTGGATAATCAGAAAATTGATAATGTCAGGGAATTGTTATCTGTGGTCGGTAAGGCGGAAACCGGCAAAAAAATAAAAGCGGTTTTGATCCGGGATAAAAAGGTCATTAATACTGAAATAATTGTTTCGGAGCGGCCCGATAAGATCGGCACGATATTATCCGATGAAAAAACTCAAAGCGATGAAAGTAAATGGCGGGGGTTGGCGGTTGAAAATTTAAGCGCGAAGGCCGCGCGCAGGTTTGGCGTTGAGGAAAAAGAAGGCGTTATCGTTGTTAATATAGAACCGGCAAGCCCGGCTGATGGCGCAGGCATAATCCCCGGGGATGTAATAATTGAAATAAACAAAATCCGTATCCGTAATGTTTCCGAATATAAAAATATCGTTAAGGATATAAAAGGGGATTGCTTGATAAGGACGCAGCGGGGTTATTTTTTAATAAAAGGCAATTAAATAAAAATTGAGCGGTAAAGATATTGAAACTTTTCAGAAAGCGAGAAATTATTGTTTTTTACTGCTTAAATTCAGGCCGCGCAGCGAAAAGGAAATATATAACAGGTTAAAGCGCAAGAAGTTTGATGAATCAATAATTCTTGCCGTTTGCGAATTACTGAAAGATAACGGGCTTATTGATGATAAAGCGTTTTCAAAAGCCTGGATAGAATCGCGCCTTAAAAAACCCTTTGGTTTCAGGCGGATAACACAGGAATTAAGATTAAAAGGGATTGAAGATAATTTGATTGAAAGCAGTATTGCTGAAATACGCGGTAATTATTCGGAAGAAGATACGGTATTGAAAGTGGCTAAGGGGAGATTGAATAAGCTAAACGTTAAAGAGCCTGATAAAGCAAAAAAAAATCTTTACGCTTACCTTTTGCGCCGCGGGTTTGCTTCGGAAATAATCATAAACGTCATTAACCAATTAATTTTTTGAGATATGCGCGCTGATATTTTAAGAGAGAAATTTTTGGCTTATTTTAAATCAAGGAAGCACAAGGTTATTGATAGTGACTCACTTGTTCCGGCTCTTGATCCTACCGTTTTATTTACGCCGGCAGGAATGAATCAGTTTAAAAAACAGTTTTTAGGGCATATAACCGATTTTACCCGTGCCGCTACTTCGCAACGCTGTTTGCGCACGGACGATTTGGATAAAGTAGGAAAAACTACCGGGCATCATACTTTTTTTGAGATGTTGGGGAATTTTTCTTTTGGCGATTATTTTAAGAAAGAAGCTATAGCATTTGCTTGGGAGTTTTTGACGCAGCAACTGAAAATAAATGAATCCCGCCTTTGGGTTTCCGTGTATAAGGATGACGAAGAAGCGTATAAAATATGGAAAGATGAGATAAAAATATCTTTAGATAAAATTGTTAAATTAGGCGATAAGGATAATTTTTGGCCGTCTGACGCGAAAGAGAAAGGGCCTAACGGGCCATGCGGGCCTTGTTCCGAAATATTCTTTGATTTTGGCGCGGATAAGGGGTGCGGGAAAAGCGACTGCAATCCTTCCTGCGATTGCGGAAGGTTTGTGGAGATATGGAACCTGGTTTTTACGCAGTTTAATCGTAAGGAAGGCGGGATTTTGGAGCCGTTACCGCAAAAAAATATCGATACGGGAATGGGATTAGAAAGATTAACCGCGGTAATGCAGAAGGCGCCGAATAATTTTGAGACAGACCTTTTTCAACCGTTGATAAAAGAGATAGTTTCAGGCTGCAAGATTCAGGTTCCGGTAGAAAAGGGCGTAATTTACGCGGTCAGCGACCATATCCGCGCGATTGTATTTACGATTTACGACGGGATATTGCCTTCCAATGAAGGCAGGGGGTATGTTGTAAGGAAATTGATCCGTAAAAGCACTCTGCATTTAAGGGGGTTAGGCATAGAAAAGCCATTTTTATATAAATTGGTGCCGGTTTTAGCGGAGATCATGAAAGCTCCTTACCCGGAATTGCTTACGCGGCGCGAAAATATTTCCGAAGTGATATTATCAGAAGAGAAAAATTTCATCGCTTCTTTAGATTCCAGTGATTCATTGCTAAAAGAAAAGTTTAAAAATATTTTATTAAAAAACGACCCTGAAGCCGCGGGTGTGGTTGCTTTTCAATTGCATGATACCTATGGCATACCTTTGGAGTTAACAGAAGACTGGTTGAAAAAAAACAACGTAAATTTTTCGCGCGCCAGGTTTGATAAGGAGTTAGAAGAACAAAAGAACCGCTCAAAACTTACCAGCAGCATGAAAGGCGACGTTTTTAGTACCAGGGAGTTAAAACTTGATTTGCCGGCGACAAAATTTTTGGGGTACAAAATCTATGAATCGCCTGCCGAAGTGTTAAGAATAATCAAGGATGGCGTAGAAGTAAAAAAGATAGCTATCGGAGACGAGGCAACAATAATTTTAGATAAAACTCCTTTTTATGCCGAGAGCGGAGGGCAGGTTTGCGATAAAGGGGAAATAATAAAAGGAAAAAATATCTTTGAAGTCATTGATACGCAAAAAAACGGCAGGATAATAATTCATATAGGCAGAGTAAAAGCCGGGAATTTTAAAAAACTGGATCCTGTAACCGCGAAAGTTGATATTGAAAGGCGCCTTGCTATAGCAAGAAATCATACGGCAACTCACCTTTTACAGGCGGCATTAAGGGTTGTATTAGGCTCTCATGTCAAGCAGCAGGGGTCTTTGGTTTCTGAAGATAAACTGCGGTTTGATTTTACGCACTTTAAAGATATCAGCCCGGAAGAACTTAACCGGATTGAATATATTACGAATGAATATATTCTCGCTAATAACCGGCTTTTGGCTAAAGAAATGCCGTTAACAGCCGCCAAACGCACGGGAGCGCTTGCTTTTTTCGGCGAGAAATATGAAAGTAAGGTCAGGGTGGTTTCGATAGGCGATTTTTCCAAGGAGTTTTGCGGCGGTACGCATCTTGATTCTACCGGGCAAATCGGGATATTCAAAATAACCCATGAAGGTTCGGCAGCAAGCGGCATAAGAAGGATTGAAGCGGTAACCGCTAAGAGCGCGTTGAAAATAATAAGCGAAAAAGAGACCATTTTAGAGGAGATTTCGAGTTTGCTCAATGTGCCGCAGGCAATGCTCATAAACGAAATTAAAAAAAGGAATGCGCGGATAAAAGAACTGGATAAAATGATGCGTGCGCAGAGGTTCGATACCGCGAAATCTTCCGTAGACGAATTTATAAGTAATGCCGAAACCGTAAATAATATTACCTTGATTACAAAAATTGTGGATGGCCCGGATATTGATATGGCGGTATTGCGTAACACGGTGGATATGATCAAAAAAAAGGTAGTTAATGCTGTTGTTTCTTTGGGAGCGAATAATTCCGGAAGGGCGCTTTTAGTTATGGGGATAACTGCTGATTTATCGGCAAAAGCTCTGGATGCGTCAAAGCTTATTAATGATATGGCAAAACTGATAGGCGGTTCCGGAGGCGGCAGGAAGGATTTTGCCCAGGCTGGAGGTACTATCCCGGAAAATCTCTCTAAGGCTTTTGAAGAATTAAAGAATGTGTTATTAAAATTATAGGGTTAGCGTGTTATATAAACGGTCTTGTAATTTTAAATAAAAAAATAACTATTTTCGTTTGGCAAAGCAAATAGTGAAATATTGCGAGCCATTGGCCGCAATAGGCCGGTAACACGCTAACTCCTTTTTTATTAAACCTTTTAATATTATTAAAATGAAAATAATCAGGTTTGAGAGTAAAAAATTAGAAAAGATTTACAACTGCCGGCTTGTAAAACCAAGGCGCGTTGAAGAGAAGGTGCGCCGGATCATAGAAGACGTGCGGTTATTTGGTGATGACGCGTTAATAAAATATACAAAGAAATTTGACCATGTTAAATTGGCGCATAAGCAGCTTCGGGTTTCCGCTATTGAGATCAGCGGCGCGTATCAGAATATAAGCCCGGATTTTGTTTCGAATTTAAAAATAATTATTGAAAACATTACCCGTTTTTACCGCAAAACAATCAGGAAATCCTGGAGGATTAAAGACAGCGACGGCGTCATTTTAGGCGAGAATTACGGCCCGCTGGAAAAAGTTGGCATTTATATCCCGGCGGGGACAGCTCCTTTGGTGTCTACGGTTTATATGTCCGTGCTGCCGGCTAAGATCGCGGGAGTAAAAAAGATAGTTTTAATAAGCCCGCCGGATAAGTCCGGCTACATAAATCCTCATATTTTAGTGGTGGCTAATTTATTAAAGGTCGATGAAATTTATCGCGTGGGCGGGGCGCAGGGTATAGCGGCTTTAGCATATGGGACAAAGACCATCCCTCAAGTTGATAAAATAGTCGGCCCCGGGAATATGTATGTCAGCGAGGCAAAAAGGCAGGTTTTCGGCATAGTGGATATCGATATGATCGCCGGGCCCACGGAATTAGTCATTATTGCTAACCGTTACAGCGACCCTAAATTTATCGCGGCTGATCTTAGGGCGCAAGCTGAACACGCCGGCGGACTTGCGATATTGATCACAAATTCAAAAAGCCTGGCTAAAGAGGTTAAATTGCAAATGGACGGCTTAAACGGGTTTATTATTCTAACTAAAAATCTCAGCCAATCGATAGAGGTTTCTAATAAACTTGCGCCTGAGCACCTGGAAATATTAGTTAAAAATCCCGGAAGGCTGTTGCGCGATATAAAAAACGCGGGAGCTGTATTTCTCGGGCCCTATAGCCCTACTGCTGTTGGCGATTATGTAGCCGGCCCCAGCCACGTGTTGCCTACGTCGGGAACCGCGCGGTTTTTTTCCGGTTTGTCGGCGCTTGATTTTATTAAGAGTACTCATGTGATCGGCTATTCAAAAAAAGCTCTTGAGAAAATCCGCGCCCCTATCGAAAAGATCGCCGGGATTGAGGGGTTGAGCAAGCATTTAGAATCGGTTAAGGTCAGGTTCGGCCAGTTAGCAGAGAAAGCGCCGGATAAGGATTAGAAGGGCATGGTATGTCGTCCCTTGCCTAAACGCTTGCCCCTGATGTATAAAAATAGAGGGACGCGCAGGCTGCGGGATTAATTCCCCCCATCGTTTTGATTCGCTTTTGCGAATGCAAAACGAATCAGTGGGGGTCATTAAGGAGATTAAATGCGTAAAGCTGAAATCAAACGCAAAACAAATGAAGTTGATATTAAAGGGGAATTTTGCCTGGATGGAGCAGGAAAGTCTAAAATTAAGACAAGTGTTGATTTCCTTGACCATCTTTTAACGGCTTTTTCTTTTCACGGTTTATTTGATTTAACGCTGGAGGCAAAGGGAGATCTAAAACATCATCTTTTAGAAGATCTGGGTATTGCCTTGGGAGACGCTTTTAAAAAGGCATTGGGTGATTGTGCCGGTATCAGGCGTTTTGGATATAGTTATGTTGTTATGGAAACCGCTTTATCCAGGGTAGTAATTGATATCAGCGGCCGGGGTTTTTATAAACGGGATAACTTGTATAACGCAAAAATTTTGCCGTCTCTGAACGATTCGGATGTTGATGGTATAACCGTAAAAGACATCGATGAATTTATCAAAGCATTCTCGGAACACGCGAAACTAAACATTCATGTGAGTTTCACTTATTATTCAGAACAAAATGAAGAAACAGGAGACGCTCATCATGTGTTAGAATCTATTTTTAAAGCATTGGGATTGGCTTTGGATAATGCTTCGCAAATAGATCCGCGCAGGAGCGGTATTCCGTCGACAAAAGGATTAATTGATTAAATGACCGCTATAATAGATTATGGAATGGGCAATATTCACAGTGTGCGTAAGGCTCTTTCAATGCTTGGAGCAGAAACCATTGTGGTTAATAATGCCGAAGGGATTAAAAAATGCGATAAAGTAGTCTTGCCCGGGGTTGGCGCCTTTGATGACGCGGTCCTGGAATTACAAAGGCAGGGTTTGATGCCGGCATTGCAGGAACATATAAAAAATAAGAAGATATTTTTAGGTATTTGCCTGGGGATGCAGTTATTATTTGAAAAAAGCCAGGAAGGGGTGCTAACTCAAGGGTTAGGAATATTAAAAGGCAGTGTAAAAAAGTTAGAAGCGAAAAATTTAAAAGTGCCGCATATGGGATGGAATCAGCTGAAGATAAAAAATGCCGATTGCCCCTTGTTTAATGGGTTAGCTGATAATTCTTATGTTTATTTCTGCCATTCTTATTATCCTGTTCCTTCTGATGGCAATGTGTCTGCCGCGATTACGGAGTATGGCATTGATTTTTCCTCTATTGTTTGGCAGGATAACGTGTATGGTGTACAGTTTCATCCGGAAAAAAGCCAGGAAGTAGGGCTGGCGGTTTTAAAAAATTTTATAAAACTATAAGGGGGCACGACGTCACAGGGGCACAGGCAGGATGTTTGCCGGTGACGTGGGGACTGGAGACGTGGTGGCCGCGAAAATATTGACGTGCTAATAATACCTGCTATAGATCTTAAAGACGGTTGTGTTGTCCGCCTGGTGCGGGGTAATTTTGATGATGTGAAAGTTTATTCCAAAGATCCCCTTAAAACTGCCAAGCATTGGGTAAAGCAGGGAGCATCGTTAATCCATATAGTTGATTTAGACGGCGCGAGCACCGGTGTAGCGAAGAATTTAGATATTGTTAAAACGATTATTCGCGAAATATCGGTACCTGTCGAGTTTGGCGGAGGCGTCAGGGATATTTCCACGATAGGAACTCTCTGCGCTCTTGGCGTTTCTCGTGTTGTTTTAGGCACAAAAGCTGTGGAAGATACGGGCTTTTTGAAAGAGGCATTTCGGAAATTTAAAGATAAGGTTATTGTAAGTATAGATGCTAAAGACGGCAAAGTTTTAATTAAAGGATGGCTTGAAGAGTATAAAAACCTTGAAGCGGTGGCATTAGCCGAAACTTTAAAGGATATAGGATTTAATGAAGTGATCTATACGGATGTTTCAAAAGACGGAACATTGTCCGGGCCTAATATAAAGGGCCTTAAAGCATTATTAAACGCGACCGGAATGAAGGTTGTCTCCTCCGGAGGGATATCGTCTCTGGCAGATATCTCAAAGCTTTGCGCGTTGAATGAAAAGGGGGTTACCGGAGTTATTGTGGGCAAGGCTTTGTACGAAGGGAAATTCACTTTAATGCAGGCGTTAAAATTGGTTTAAGTAGCAAATAAGGAGGGGGAGAAGATGTTAAAACAAAAAGTGTTTATTTTCGGGGGGTTGCTATGCCTGGTTTTTTTGAGCGGATGCGTTTCTGTGGTTAAGAAACAAAGCGATTTAGAAGTTCAGGGATTAAAAAATCAAGTAGCGGCTTTGCATCAGCAGATTCAATATAAGGATGAAGAGATCAATAGTTTGAAGAATTCTTCGAATGAGGGAAATGCCCGTGATAGTTTAAATTTTTCCGGAACCAGTGAGAATCGCGCTATTCGGGAAGTAAAAAGCCGCCCAAATGCCAGGCAAATTCAGATTTGCCTGAAAAATGCGGGTTATAATCCGGGAGTTGTCGACGGAAAAATCGGCAAGCAGACGCGTGAAGCTATAAGGGCATTTCAGAAAGCCAATAATTTGAAGGTTGATGGCAAAGTTGGGAAAAGGACTTGGAAGCTGCTTAGCAGGCATTTGGAATAGACAAGGGCGCAAGATTGCGGGTTTCAAAAGTAAGGGCATAATAGCTCAAGTAATATTAAACAAATGTTAACGAAACGTATCATTCCTTGCTTAGATATAAAAGACGGGCGGGTTGTAAAGGGCGTTAAGTTTTTGGGGTTAAAAGACGCGGGTGACCCTGTCGAAGTTGCCAAAGTTTATGACCGGCAGTTGGCGGATGAACTTGTTTTTTTGGATATTACCGCGAGTTTTGAAAAACGCCGGACTTTAATTGCCCTTGTGCAGGATATAGCCGAGAATATATACATGCCTTTTACTGTCGGCGGAGGGATACGCGATGTTTTTGATATAAGGGATTTACTTAACGCGGGAGCGGATAAGGTTTCCATCAATACCGCGGCGGTAAAACAGCCTTCTTTAATTACTGATGCTTCAAGAAAATTCGGCAGCCAGTGCATTGTAGTTGCGATAGACGCCAAAAAAGAAACTCAATTTCCGGCTGATGCCCCGCGCTGGCAGGTATATATTAACGGAGGCAGGAATCCTACCGGGTTAGACGCGGTGGAATGGGCGAAACAATGCGCCAATTTAGGCGCCGGAGAGATCCTGCTTACCAGCATGGATTATGACGGCACAAAAGGCGGATATGATTTGGAGTTGACTTCCCGGGTTAACCAGGTTGTAAATATTCCTGTTATAGCATCCGGAGGCGCGGGAGAATTAGTTCATTTTTATGATGTTATATATAAAGCGCAGGCGGATGCTTGTTTGGCGGCTTCGATTTTTCACTATCAGGAGTATTCTGTCAGGCAGGTAAAGGAGTATCTGGCGGGGCGTGGAATAGCTGTCCGGTTATAACTTGTAACCCCACACTTCCGTGTGGGGAATAAACATGAAGATACTACAGGCGGAAGCCTGTAGAGGAAAGGGATACTTTGAATTTTAAAATTAAAGATTTAAAATTTGATAAGCAGGGATTAATTCCGGCGATAATTCAGGATTATAAGAATAAAGAAGTATTGATGATCGCGTACATGAATTTAGAATCGTTAAGGCGGACTTTAAAACTTGGAGTTACTTGTTTTTGGTCGCGTTCCCGTAAAGAGTATTGGGTTAAAGGCAAAACCTCCGGCCATTATCAATATGTGAAATCTATTGCTTATGATTGCGATATGGACGCGCTTTTGATCAAGGTCAGGCAGGTAGATGCCGCCTGTCATACAGGCAACAGGTCATGCTTTTATAGAAAGATAAAATAATTGAACACAAGAACACAAGGGATAAGTGCGCAAGGCAATATGTATACTCCGACACTCAAAGAATTCTTAAAACTATCCAGCAGCGCTAATGTTATTCCTGTTTATAAGGAAATTAACGCTGATTTAGATACTCCCGTATCGGCATTCTTAAAGATTAAAAAAGATAATTATTCTTTTTTATTTGAATCTGTTGAAGGCCAGGAAAATGTCGCGAGATATTCATTCTTAGGGACAAAACCCTATCTTGTCTTTCGCAGCAAGGGCAAAGATATAGAGTTGATTTTACCGTATATAAAATCTGTCAGGAAATATGCTACGGCTACTGATCCATTGGATGAGATCAAAAAGATTATGGCGGATTTTTTGCCAGCGCATATAAAAGGCCTTCCGCGTTTTTGCGGAGGGATGGTCGGTTTTATGAGTTATGACGCGGTAAGATTTTTTGAAAATATACCGGATAAGAATCCGGATGAACTAAATTTGTCAGAATTTATTTTTATGCTCACTGATACGATATTGATTTTTGACCATGTCAATCATTCCATAAAGATAGTCGCGAATGTTTTTTTGCCTAAAAATAGCGGTATAAACAGCAAAATCCCCGGTGATAGAGAAAAAGCGCGATTATATAATGAAGCGTTAACGAAGATAAATACGATTCAAGAAGATTTTAACAATCCTATTCCCAGGCAATCTTTAGAAAACGGCGGGCGCGGTTATGCCGGTAAAAAACTGCTGTCAAATTACAAAAGGGCGGATTTCCAAAATTTGATAAAAAAATCTAAAGGCCATATAAAGAATGGAGATATAACACAGGTAGTTCTATCCCAGCGTTTTAAAGTTAAAATAGATAAAGCTCCCTTTAATATTTATCGTAATTTAAGAAGTATTAACCCGTCGCCGTATATGTTTTTTTTAGATTTGGATGAAGTTATCTTAATCGGGTCGTCACCAGAAATTCTTGTCCGCTGTGAAGACGGAGTTGTGGAAACCAGGCCGATAGCCGGAACCAGGCCGCGCGGTAAAACAGCGGAAGAAGATTTAAAAATGGAAAAAGAGCTCTTAAATGACGCGAAGGAAAAAGCCGAACATGTAATGCTTGTGGATCTGGGAAGGAACGATATCGGCAGGGTTTGTAAGCCCGGCAGCGTCAAGATAAATGATTTTATGTCTGTGGAGAGGTATTCTCATGTCATGCATTTAGTAACGCAGGTTAAGGGAATACTGAAAAAGGGGTTTGATGTTTTTGACGTGCTGCGGGCGAGTTTTCCCGCGGGGACGGTATCCGGCAGCCCAAAAATACGGGCGATGGAAATAATTGATAATTTAGAAAATTCCAAGCGCGGGCCTTACGCCGGATGTGTGGGGTATTTTAGTTTTTGGCAAAATATGGATACTTGTATAACAATCAGGACTATAGTTGTAAAGGATGGTTTTGCTTATGTGCAGGCCGGCGCGGGAATCGTAGCGGATTCAGTGCCGTCACTGGAATATCTTGAAACGGTAAATAAAGCAAAAGCATTATTAGAGGCGATAACAAAATAATATCAGGCAGCATTATGTAGGGCGCGTTCCCCGAACGCGCCGTCTTATAACGTTAACTAAACGAGGAGGAAGCAATGACAGTACGTATACGGTTAAGAAGAATCGGTAAAAACGCGAAAAAAAACCCGCATTTTCGTATCGCGGTTTATCAATCCACCACAAACAGAGATGGAAAATCGATTGACGAATTGGGATTTTACAATCCGCTGACGGGCTTGGTAAAGATGGACACTGAGAAGCTTGCTTCCTGGATTAAAAAAGGGGCTCAGGTTTCAGAGATAGTAAAAAATTTAGCGAAAAAAGAAAAAAAAGCGGCAAAATAATTTATATAAATAATATTAAAGGAGGAATTTGATGCAGCCTACGCCAGCAGTGAATCCATTATTACAGATGGTCCCGTTAGTGCTTATATTTATCATTTTTTATTTTTTGATCATCCGGCCGCAAAAGTCCAAGGAAACTGAACATCAAAAAATGCTTAACAGTGTCGGCAAAAATGATGAAGTTGTAACCAGCGGCGGAATTCACGGCACGATAATAAATGTAAAAGATAAAACTGTTATTTTACGTATCGATGAAAATGTGAAGATAGAGGTGGAAAAGAATTGTATATCATATGTAAAAAAACCGCAAAAGGCTAATCAGGGAGCTTAACATCATGGAAAAACGGATACTTTATAAAGTGATTCTTATTTTGGCTATAATGGGGATATGCGCTTATTTTGCCTTTCCTTTAGATAAAAGGATAAATTTGGGATTGGATTTAAAAGGAGGCATGCATCTTTTACTCAAAGTTGACACAAGCCATTTGACCGATAAAAACAAAGCTGACGCCGCGGATAGGGCGTTGGAGGTTATCAGGAACAGGATTGACGCTTTCGGGGTAAGGGAGCCTTCTATACAAAAACAGGGTGAAGATGAGATCGTCGTTCAGCTGCCGGGAGTAACGGATCGAGATAGGGCGATAGATTTAATCGGCAAAACCGCGCTTCTGGAATTTAAGGTTGTGTCTATTGACGCGGAACTGTTAAAACAAGCCTTGGAATCAAAAATACCCGAAGGGTATGAATTGAAATATACTCAGGATGATAATGAAGCGGTGCTTGTAGAAAAAAAGGCCAGCTTAACCGGGGACGCGATTTCTAACGCGTCTGTGCGTTTTGACCAAAGCCAGTTCAATGACCCGGTCGTTAGTTTAGAGTTTAACCCTGCCGGAGCAAAAGCGTTTGCCGAACTTACAAGTAATAATATCGGTAAAAGGTTAGCTATTGTTTTAGATGGGAAAGTCCAGTCTGCCCCGCGTATCAAGGAAGCGATTCCTTCGGGGGAAGCGGTAATAACCGGCCGTTTTGACATAGAGCAAGCTCAGGATTTAGCTTTGATATTAAGAGTAGGCGCGCTGCCCGCTCCGATGTATATTGAAGAAGAAAGAACAATCGGCCCGTTATTGGGGCAGGATTCTATAAATAAAGGCGTAAAGGCCAGTATTGTCGGCGGTATTCTTGTTTTTATTTTTATGGCTGTTTATTATCTTTTTGCCGGAATTATCGCGAATATTGCGCTGAGCCTTAATTTGCTTATGATCCTTGGCGGGTTGGGGCTCCTGCCGCAATTATTTCCGGGGGTATCGGCGACATTAACTTTGCCGGGTATCGCGGGTATGGTTTTATCTTTAGGTATGGCGGTTGACGCGAATGTCCTTGTTAATGAACGTATACGGGAGGAATTACGCATGGGCAGGGCTTTGAAAACCGCTATTTCAAACGGTTATCAAAGAGCGTTTAGCGCGATTTTTGATTCTAATTTTACGACCTTGATCGCGGCGTTTTTGTTGTTTCAGTTTGGGACCGGCCCGATAAGAGGGTTTGCCGTAACTTTAACCATCGGCCTTATCTCGAGTATGTTTACCGCGATAGTTGTAACCAGGACGATCTTTGAGGTTTTGCTGCATTTCGGTTTATTGAAATCTTTGCCAATGTTACAGTTAGTTAAAGAAACAAAAGTTGATTTTATCGGCAAAAGAAAGTTTTTTTACGCGCTTTCAATAATGGCAATACTTGTCGGCTTAGGAGCGTTTTTTTCGCAAGGCAAAAGCGCTTATGGAATTGATTTTTCCGGAGGCCAAATCCAGGAATATAGTTTTAAAACCGCTCCAAAAATTGATGATGTGCGCGGTGTTTTAAATACGCTTAATCTTAGCGACGCGTCTATTCAGCAATTTAAAGATAATCCGAAAGTAATACTTATAAGGACTAAAGATGACAAAAATCAGGTTTTGACCAGCAAATTAAAAGCCGCGTTTCCTGGCCAGGATGTGCAAACCTTAAGGATTGAGCATGTCGGGCCGGTAGCGGGTAAACATTTGCAGGGTAAAGCTACAGCCGCCCTTATCTGGTCATTAATAGGTATTCTTGTTTACGTCGCTTTTAGGTTTAAACATTTTAATTTCGCGGTGGCAGGCGTGGTCGCGCTTATTCATGACGTTTTAATAGCTCTCGGTTTTTTAGCTATTACGGGCAGGCAAATTGATCTTTTAAGCGTTACGGCATTTTTAACCATAGCCGGTTATTCGATAAATGACACCATTGTAATTTATGACCGGGTTAGGGAGAATGCCCGGCTTTACCGCAAGTTAAGCCTTCGCGAATTAATTAATCTTAGCGTAAATCAGACGTTGGGCAGGACTTTGCTTACATCCGGAGTAACTCTCCTGACGGTAATCGCTATTTTATTTTACGGCGGAGAGGTTTTAAGCAATTTTGCTTTTGCTTTATTTGTAGGTTTTATTTCCGGTGTTTATTCTACTGTTTATATCGCCTCTCCTTTAGTGCTTGCCATGAGCCCCAAAAAGGCAAAATAAATACGAGTCACCAGGTCACAATGTCACCATGTCACAAGTAAAATTTATACGGGTGACGTGGTGACTTGGTGACGTGGTGACTTGGTGACGTGGTATGTTTAAATCTCTTAAATTATATCTCGGTTGTTTAATCGAATTAGAAGATTTTGTTGCCAAACTTATTGAATTTGGCTATAAGAAGCAGGAAAATACGAGCGCTGAGGGCGATTTTTCTGTCAGGGGCTCGCTTTTAGATATATTTCCTTCCACCTTTGAATTACCTTTACGCGTCGAATTAGATATCGATAAAATTTCTTCCATAAAAACTTTTAATCCCTACGACGGTGTGCCTCTTTGGGAACATAAAATGGCGATTATTCTTCCGCTGCGCGCGGCGCCGGCGCGTAAAGCCGGGTTAAATAATCGCTATACATTTAAGGCCGCGCCCTTGAAAGAAGAATTCCCTATCGATAATTTTATAGACCTTGATATCGGCGATTATATTGTGCATAACCAGCATGGGATAGGGAAATTTTTGGGGGTCGATAAAATTAAATTCGGCGGCTCTTTCACGGAGCATCTTATTATTGAGTACGACCGGAATGAAAAACTTTATGTCCCGATCGGCCGTATGAATTTAATCCAGAAATATATCGCTTTCCACGTAAAACGGCCGAAACTTAACCGCCTGGGGACAAAAGAATGGCAAAATACAAAAGCAAAAGTCAGAAAAGGCATAGAAAAATTGGCTTTGGAACTTTTATCTCTTCAGGCAATGCGCTTAGGCTGCCCGGGATTCGCGTTTTCCGGCGATACAGAGTGGCAAAAAGAATTTGAGGCAACCTTTCCTTACAATGAAACCCCTGACCAGCTGCGCGTTACTGAAGAGGTCAAGGCTGATATGGAATCAGCTAAGCCTATGGACAGGCTTATTTGCGGCGATGTAGGCTATGGCAAGACAGAAGTGGCAATGCGGGCGGCATTTAAGGCTGTTATGGATAATAAGCAAGTCGGTTATCTGGTTCCTACAACAATTTTAGCGCAGCAGCATTACCAGAATTTTAGCTTAAGGCTTAGCAATTTTCCCGTAAATGTCGCGATGCTTTCGCGCTTTAAGACAAAACACCAGCAAAAAGAAATTATTGAAAATATACATAAAGGCCTTATCGATATTGTTATTGGGACCCATCGGTTATTATCCGATGATTTGTCTTTTAAAAACTTGGGGTTGGTAATTATTGACGAAGAACAGCGTTTTGGGGTAAAAGCGAAAGAAAAGCTTAAAAAACTAAAATTAAATACCGATGTGTTGACTTTAACAGCTACTCCGATTCCGCGGACCCTATATATGAGTCTGATGGGAGCTAAGGATTTATCGGTGATCAATACCCCGGTGCAAAATCGGTTGCCTATTAAGACAATTGTGGTAGAATATGACGATGATTTGGTTCGGCAGGCTGTTTTAAGGGAATTGGACAGGAAAGGGCAGGTGTTTTTTTTACATAACCGGGTCCAGGATATCGGCCGGGTAAAAGAGAAAATTGCCGGAGTATTGCCTTCTTCAGTAAGGTTGGCTGTGGCGCATGGGCAAATGCCGCCAAAATTATTGGAAAAAATAATGCTCGATTTCCTGAACAAAAAAATTGATGTACTGGTCTGCACTATGATAATAGAATCCGGCATTGATATCCCCAATGTGAATACAATCATTCTCAATAACGCGCATTATTTTGGTTTATCTGATTTACATCAGTTGCGCGGCAGGGTAGGCCGTTTTGACAGGCCCGCTTACGCTTATTGCTTAATCCCCAAGCATCAATCGATTAATAGTGACGCCCAGAAAAGGTTAGACGCGATAGCGCATTATAACCAATTGGGCAGCGGCTTTAAGATCGCTATGGAGGACCTCGAATTAAGGGGCGCCGGCAATCTACTGGGTGTCCAACAGCATGGTTTTATCGTGGCAGTAGGTTTTGACCTTTATTGCAGGTTATTAAGAGAAACAATAGGCAATTTTAAAAAAATAATTCCAAATGAAAATATTCATATCTCAAAACAAAATCAAAATTAAATTTTTTGCGTGCTTGCTTGTGCTCTTATGCGCTTGTTCTCTTACGCAGCCCGCATTTGCCCAAGACAAAATAATCGCGATAGTAAACAACGATGTGATCACTCAAAAGGATTTAAAAGATTTTGAGAATTTCATGCGCATGCAATTAAACTCAGAGTATCAGGGGGTGGATCTGGAAAAAAAAATAGAGTCCATGAAGCCTGAACTTTTGGATAAACTAATAGAAGACAGGCTGATTATTTGTGAAACGAAAAAGAAAGATATAAAAGTCGACGATAACCGGGTTAAAGCTAAGATTAACGATATCCGTAAACATTACGCGACAGACGCGGAATTCCAGGAATCGCTAAAAAGCCAGGGAATGGTACAGGCTGATTTGGAATCGCGCATAAAAGAACAAATGCTTATGTATAGTATAATTGACAGCCAAATCAGAAGTAAAATTAATATCAGCCCGACCGATATTACTATTTATTATCAGAAGAATCTCGCGCGATTTAAATCTCCGAAAGAATGGGAATTGGACGCCTTAGCGATTGAATCCGCTGAATTGGCGTTCGGGATCCATGAGATCATTAAAAGCGGCAAGAGTTTTGATGAAGCGGCAAAAGAGAATTCTCTGACGATACACAGGATCAACATGGTGGAAGGCCAGTTTAAAAAAGATTTAGAAAACGTAATTTCTCTCATAAAAGCGAAAGAAATTTCTGAACCGATAAAAATTGAAAAAAAATATTTTATTTTCAGGATGAATAAGCTGATTCCTGAGCGCCAGCGCAGCCTTGCCGAATCAATGGATACTATTTATAATTCCCTTTACGGAAAACAGATGGAAGAGGAAATGACTTTATGGCTGAATAGCCTTAAAAAGAAAGCGTATATTAAAGTTATGCAGGAATGAGAAAATCTACGAATAAAATCAAAGTGGGCATAACGATGGGCGACCCGTCCGGCATAGGCCCGGTTATCACGCTAAAAGCCATAGATAAACTCAAAGGTTTATTTGATTTTGTTATAATCGGCGACAAAGGCGTCCTTAATAGGGCTCCTAACTTCAAACTCCCGACTTCTAACTGTAAACTTGTAGATTTGAAGAATATTAATTATAAGTCTTTTTCATTCGGAAAAGTTAAGCCCGAATACGGCAAGGCATCAATTCAATACCTTGATAAAGCGGTTGAGTTGATAAAGGCCGGTGAAATCGACTGTATCGTGACCTGCCCCATTTCCAAGGAAGCGATAAACTTGGCGGGTTTTCGGTACAGCGGGCATACCGAATATTTTTCTGACCGCACAAGCACGAAAAATTTTGTAATGATGCTGCTTAATCCGGAAATAAAAATAAGTTTAGTAACCCGGCATATCGCTTTAAAAAAAGTACCGGCGTTTATTACCGAAGAAAATATTTGTTCAACCGTCATGTTAACGTTTAATTCTTTGAGAAGACTTTTTTCTGTCGGCAAACCGCGTATCGCGGTTTGCGGCTTAAACCCTCACGCTTCGGATAATGGGCTCATAGGCAACGAAGAAAATCAGGTTATAATTCCCGCGATAAAAAGGCTGGCCCCTGAGATTAAACATATTGCCGGGCCATTATCCGCGGATGTGGCAATAGCGAAAACCAGGCAAAAGGAATATGATTGCGCGATAGCGATGTATCATGACCAGGCGTTAATACCTTTGAAAGTTTTAGGGGATAGTTTAGGCGTGAATATAACATTGGGGCTGCCTTTTATACGGACATCTCCGTTACATGGGGTTGCTTTCGATCTGGCTAAAACCGCGGCCAATTCAGCAAAGCCGGATTCTCTGATAGAGGCAATTAAGCTTGCCGCGCGATGCGCCGCAAATTTAAAAAAACGCGTTTAATATTTTAAAATAATGAATATAAAATTAAAGAAGCGCCTGGGGCAGAATTTTCTTATCGATCAAAATATTCAAAGGAAAATAATTTCATGTTGCGGGTTTCAAAAAAATGAGGCTGTACTGGAAATAGGCTCGGGTTCAGGGATAATGACAAAGCTTATTTGCGAGCAAGCGGGATTAGTCTACGCGCTGGAGATTGACCCCGGTTTATGCGAAATTTTAAAACATAACTTACAAAATGCGGGCAATGTGGCTATTCTTAACCGGGACATATTAAAATTGGATTTAAACGAGTATTTCTCAAATATTAAAAATAGTTTAAAGATTTTCGGCAATATTCCATATTACATATCTTCACCTATTATTGAACATTTGATAAAATACCGGAACAAAATAGACTGTATATTTATGACCGTGCAAAAAGAATTCGCCGGCCGCGTATCAGCATCCCCGGGATCAAAAGAATACGGGTCTTTGAGCTGTTTCGTGCAATACTATCTGGAGCCGGAGATTATGTTTTCGATAAGCAGAAATTGTTTTAAGCCCGTTCCGAAAGTGGATTCATCTTTGCTTAAATTGAAAGTCAGGAAAGAATGCGCGGTGAAAGTAAAAGACGAGAAGTTTTTTTTCGGCTTGATCAGGGCTGGATTTAACAAAAGAAGAAAGACCTTAAGAAGCAGCCTTAGTGAGATACTCCCCAGGCAGGAATTAGAGAATTTTTTTAATAAATACGGTATTAATAAAAATATTCGCCCGGAAAATCTTAGTTTGTTGGATTTCGCTAACCTTGCCAACGACGCGTATAATGTGCATATCTAAGGCGATGAATTTTTATTATTAAGCCAAATAAATAAATATATAAAAAAAAGTAAAAAAAAGATTGACAAAAATATTTTTACAAGGTATACTCTTGCTTCAATATATTTCCTGCTATAGTCTGCCTCAATTAATATAGTGTGATTAAAGGCTATCGCAAATAAGAATGAAGCGTAATTCTTATTGGGGAGTTTTTTTTGTCTTATAAAGTTAGTGAATTATACAGTTTAAATTATGTAGTTACTCTGTGATCTTGTGATTGCTGGAGTAGCTCAGTTGGCAGAGCACGTCCTTGGTAAGGACGGGGTCACGGGTTCGATTCCCGTCTCCAGCTTTAAATGATGTTAGGCGTGCCTATCAAAAAAATCAATTAAAAAAAATGCGCGAATTAATAATAATAGAATGTACGGTTTGTAAAAACAAAAATTATACCGCCAAGAAGAATAAGAAGAAGCATCAGGATAAATTAGAGCTAAGCAAGTACTGTAAATTTTGTCGTAAGCATACGCCGCATAAGGAAATTAAGTAAGTGGTAACTTATAGGGGCGTCCGTTAATTGGCTAAACGGCGAGACTCCAAATCCCGTCCTGGGGGTTCAAGTCCCTCCGCCCCTGTTGATGTGGATAGGTGTTGAACTTATAGATCAGTTTTAAATAATGGCTTCAACAGGAAAATAAATTTACGGCTAAGATGAAATTAATAGGCAAAATAAGTAATTTTCTAGCGGAAGTCAAACAGGAATTAACAAAAGTATCATGGTCGACGCGGCAGGAGATTTTGGGGGCAACAATGGTTGTTATAAGTATTACAGCGTTGCTTTCAGTCTTTATCGGGTTAAGTGATTTGTTGCTGTCAAAAATTTTAAGCGTCTTATTCCAATAATTTTAAAATAAAAAATATGAAACATTGGTACGTAGTGCATACTCAGACAGGGTTAGAAGATAAGGTGAAAACATCGCTTGAAGGCAAAATTATCGCCAATAGCCTGCAGGATGTTGTCAGCCAGGTTATTATCCCTACTGAGCAAGTATCGGAAGTGCGCAGCGGTAAACGTAAAATTACGCAGCGTAAATTTTTTCCGGGATATATTCTTGTGGAAATGGAGTTAAACGAAAACACGTATTTATTCGTAAAGTCAATTCCCGGTATCACCGGATTTATCGGAGTAGGTAAAACGCCTATGCCTTTGCCTCAGTCGGAGGTTGACGGTATTTTAAAAAGGACTCAGGACACGCAGGCAAAACCCAGCCCTAAGGTTTTGTTTGAGAAAGGTGAAGCTGTGCGGGTTACAGAAGGGCCGTTTGTGAATTTTAATGGTACTGTCGATGAAGTTAATACGGAAAAAGGGAAGTTAAAAGTAAATGTTTCGATTTTTGGAAGGTCAACGCCTGTAGAGTTGGAATTTTGGCAAATAGAAAAGGTATAATAAAATGGCTAAAAAAGTAATCGCGCAAATAAAGTTACACGTTCCAGCGGGTGCAGCGAACCCTGCTCCTCCGGTTGGGCCGGCATTAGGCCAGCACGGAGTCAATATTATGCAGTTTTGTAAACAATTCAATGAAAAAACAAAAGGCAGAGAAGGATTAATTTTACCGGCGGTCATTTCTGTATACGAAGATAAATCCTTTACCTTTATTATAAAGAGCCCGCCTTCATCGATTTTGCTTAAACGCGCGGCTAACCTGGCAAAAGCATCCGGGATTGCCGGTAAAGAAACCATAGGCACAGTAACGCGTAAGCAGGTTGAAGAGATTGTGAAACTTAAAGTAAGTGATTTAAATACATCTGATTTAACAAAAGCAATTAAAATAGTGGAAGGTACAGCAAAGAGCATGGGTATTGCTGTTAAAGACTAAAATGACAAAACGCAGTAAACGATACCTTGAATTAGAAAAAAAAGTCGATAAAAATAAATTTTATACTATAAAAGAAGCCATTGCTGAGTTGAAAAAAATGGTTATGGCGAAATTTGATGTTTCTGTCGAGATGCATTTTAACTTAAATGTAGACCCTAAAAAATCTGACCAGGCGGTTAGAGGGACAGTAGTGTTGCCTCATGGTACCGGAAAAAAGGTTAGAGTAGCGGTTTTTTGCAAGGGTGAACATGAGCGTTTAGCTAAAGAGGCGAAGGCGGATTATGTCGGAGGTATCGAATTAATAGAGAAAGTCAATAATGGTTTTCTGGATTTTGATTGCGCTATAGCTACTCCCGAAATGATGAAGGATTTAAGTAAATCGGGCAAGATATTAGGGCCGCGAGGATTGATGCCTAGCCCTAAAACCGGGACAGTAACTAATGATATAGTCAAAGCGATTGAAGATGTTCGTAAGGGTAAGGTTGAATTTCGCGTTGATAAACAGGGAGGCGTGCACCTTGCGGTTGGTAAAATATCTTTTTCGGAAGAAAAACTTTTGGATAACATAACTTCTGTTATAGACGCGCTCAATGAGGCTAAACCCGGGTCGATAAAAGGGCATTTTATAAAAGTATTTTCAGTTTCTGCGACTATGGCTCCGGGCTTTAAAATAGCGATATAAGCTTAACAATTATTTTGATGTGCCCATACAGGCAGGCAGAAATAAAATAAAAGGATTTCGTGATGAAGAAAATAGGTTTAATTGTTAAAGAACAATCGGAACTGTTTATCAGTAAAAAAATAAAAGAATCAAGCGCGTGTTTTATTGTGAAATATTCCGGTTTATCAAGCCCTGATATTTGCGCTCTGCGCCAGAACTTAATAAGCCAGGATGTTAAACTGTTTGTCGCTAAAAACAGCGTCGCCAGGAGAGCATTTAAGAGCGCCGGATTGGATGATTTATGCAAAAAGATCGATGGCCCCAGCGGGTTTATCTTTATTAAAGATGAACCGGTCAATGCTTCGCGTCTTTTATGTGATTTCGCGAAAACGCATGAACATTTAAAGCTGGAGGGCGGCTTTTTAAAAGACAGGCCTCTTGAGAAAAAAGACATAGAAGCGTTGGCAAAATTGCCTAGCAAGGAAATCTTAAGGGCTCAGGTGGTAATGGCGTTAAATTCTCCGATAGCCGGTTTAGTAATGACACTAAATCAGGTGCTTAAGAAATTCGTTTATTGTTTAGATCAAATCAAGAATAAAAAAGCTAATTGAAAAAAGGGAGGTAACAAAAAATGGCAACTGAAAAATTAGAAGAATTAATCAAATCAATAGAGGGTATGACTGTTTTAGAGCTTTCAGATTTGGTTAAAGCGTTGGAAGAAAAATTCGGTGTTTCCGCAAATATGCCGATGATGGCGGCACCCGCGGCTGGAGCGGCCCAAGCGGCAGCGCCTGCGGCAGAGGAAAAAACCAGTTTCGCGGTTGTTTTGGTTAGCGCCGGAGCAAACAAAATAGCGGTAATCAAGGAAGTCAGGACTATGACTAATCTTGGCTTGAAAGAAGCTAAGGATTTAGTTGACGCGGCCCCGAAAACTATAAAAGACGGCGCGAATAAGGAAGAAGCTGACGATATGAAAAAGAAACTCGAAGCAGCCGGAGCAACAGTCGAGTTAAAATAAGTAGTTTACCCATACATATAGAAAACCTATGAATAAACGTAAAAGTTTTGCAAAACTAAAAGAAACGTACCCGCTACCAAACCTCTTAGATTTGCAATTAGAGTCTTATAAAGAATTTCTGCAGTTTGATGTGCCTCCGTTGGAACGTAATCTACAGGGCCTGCAAGAAGTATTCGCGGAGATGTTCCCTATTGAAAGTACGGACCGTTCGGTAAAGCTTGAATATATAAGTTATGTTTTAGGAAAACCCAAATACGATATGGCAGAATCTAAGCGCAGAAGTTTTACTTATGCTTCGCCGCTTAAAGTTAAATTCCGCCTGACCACTCATAATGAAACTAAAGAGCAGGATGCGTATTTTGGTGAAATACCGTTAATGACCGAAACGGGGACTTTTATTATTAACGGAGACGAGCGGGTAACTGTATGCCAATTGCAACGTTCTCCGGGTGTTTCTTTTGAGGAAGAGTCTCATCCCACAGGCAAAAAGATTTTTTATGGGCGCGTTATTCCTTATCGCGGCGCGTGGCTTGAGTTTAAATATGATTTGTCTGAAACAATACTGGCTTATGTAGATAGGCGCAGGAATTTTCCTGTTACTCAGATATTAAGGATACTAGGGTTTTCAACTGACCAGGAAATTTTGGCTGCTTTTGGCGGCAAAGAACACCCTGAAATTATTAATACGCTGAAAAAAGATACTACAAAAAACAAAGAAGAAGCGTATTTGGATTTTTACCGTAAAATGAGGCCGTCAGAGCCAATAACGAAAGAAACCTCTGAGGCGCTATTCTACAGGTTATTTTTTGACCCAGCCAGATATGATTTGGATAGGGCCGGCCGGTTTATACTTAACCGAAAATTGGGTATGAATGTTTCGCTTGAAAAAAGAATTCTTGATTCCGAAACAGTTATCAAAGTTTTGGAATATTTGATCAGTTTAAAAAGCGGCTTAGGAAAAATTGATGATATTGACCACCTTGGCAGCAGGCGCGTTAAAACAGTCGGCGAGCTGATCCAAAATCAACTTAGGATCGGTTTATCCCGTGTGGAACGTTCAATAAGAGAACGCCTGACTATCCTGGGCAATTCAGATAGTTTAAGTGTGCATTATTTGATAAATTCAAAGTTACTTTCAAATCAGGTCAGGGATTTCTTCGCGCGCAGCCAGCTATCACAATTTATGGACCAGATAAATCCTTTAGCGGAAATGACCCATAAAAGAAGGTTGAGCGCATTAGGGCCCGGTGGTTTGTCCCGCGAGAGGGCAGGTTTTGAAGTCAGAGATATTCACCCTTCACATTATGGCAGAGTTTGCCCTATTGAAACGCCTGAAGGCCCGAATATCGGTTTGATCGCGTCGTTAAGTACGTACGCGAGAGTTAATCAGTTAGGGCTTATTGAAACACCGTATAAAAAAGTAGAAAATGGGCGTGTAAGCCAGAAAATCGACTATCTCACAGCTGATTTAGAAGAAGATAAAATAATCGCGCAGGCAAACGCTACTATTGATAGCGACGGAAATTTTACGGAAAATGAAGTTTCCTGCCGTTATAAAGGTGATTTTCCAAAAGTTAATCCGAAACAAGTTCAATATATGGACGTGTCACCTAAACAGTTGGTTTCTGTGGCAGCCGCGTTAATTCCGTTTTTGGAGCATGATGACGCCAATCGCGCTTTAATGGGGTCAAACATGCAACGGCAGGCTGTGCCTTTAATGATCCCGGATTCTCCTGTTGTAGGTACCGCGATGGAAGGTAAAGTAGCGCGGGATTCCGGAGTTGTCGTTATCGCTAATGAATCGGGAAAAGTGGCCAGTGTTGATGCCGCGTCGATAACTATTGGCAAAACGATATATCATTTAAAGAAATTTTTGAGGACCAACGCTAATACGTGTTTGAATCAGCGGCCGATAGTGAAATTAGGCCAACATGTGGAAAAAGGCGATGTTATCGCGGATGGGACGGCAACTAGAAATGGGGAACTTGCTTTAGGAAAGAATATCCTTTGCGCTTTTATGCCTTGGAGAGGGTATAACTTTGAAGACGCGATCCTGATAAGTGAAAAAATAATTAAGGAAGATACTCTTACATCGATTCACATTGAAGAATTCCAGATAGAAGCTACGGAAACACGTTTAGGCAATGAAGAAATTACGCGGGATATTCCTAATATTAATGAAGAAGCGTTAAGAAATTTGGATGAGAGCGGAATAATCAGAATCGGAGGAGAAGTGTCTTCCGGAGATATTTTAGTCGGAAAGGTCACTCCAAAAACTGAGTCGGAATTGCCGCCGGAGGAAAGGTTGTTACGCGCGATATTTGGTGAAAAAGCCTCTGATGTGCGCGACACATCGTTAATTGTGCCTCCCGGAGTTGAAGGTGTAGTGGTCGATGTCCATGTGTTTGCCAGGAAAGACCGCGGCAGAAAATCAAAGGAAGAAAAAAGCAAAGAATTAGCGAAAGTTAAGGAATTAAAAGCATATTACAGGCAGGAAATAGAGTTTGTCGAAAAAGAGAAGGTCATACGGTTAAGCAGCCTTTTAGGGGTGGATAAAAAGAAATTAGATAAAATTGATTTAAGCGATAGTGACGAAGCAAAAATTTTATCGAATTCGTTTGACGAACAAATTCAGGAATTATTGATAGAGCAGCAGCAGGAGATTGACAAGGTTCGCCGCGGAGACCAGCTTCCCCCTGGAGTTTTAAAAAGAGTAGTGGTTTACATCGCTACGAAACGTAAACTTTCTGAAGGGGATAAGTTAGCCGGGCGTCACGGGAATAAAGGCGTGGTAGCGAGGATTTTGCCTGAAGCGGATATGCCCTTTTTGCCTGATGGGACCCATATTGAAATTGTTTTAAATCCCTTAGGCGTGCCTTCTCGTATGAACGTAGGGCAAATTTTGGAAACGCATCTTGGATGGGCGGCAACGACATTAGGGTTTAAGGTTGACAGCCCTGTATTTGACGGCGCGAGCGAATTTGAAATTAAAGATATGTTAAAAAAGGCCAACTTGCCAACCGATGGAAAAATTACTTTATATGATGGTTATACAGGGGAACCTTTTGATCAAAAAATTACTGTGGGATATATATATATAATGAAACTGATTCATCTTGTCGATGAGAAAATTCATGCCAGGTCAATAGGCCCGTATTCATTAGTTACTCAACAGCCTTTGGGCGGTAAAGCGCAGTTCGGAGGGCAGCGATTGGGAGAAATGGAAGTTTGGGCCCTTGAAGCATATGGAGCGGCTTTTACCTTACAAGAGATGCTTACGGTAAAGAGTGATGATGTAGTCGGCAGAAATAATATTTATCAGGCAATTGTAAAAGGCGAGCACCACTTGATGCATGGGGTTCCTGAGTCTTTTAACGTTTTGGTAAAGGAATTGCAGGGATTAGCCCTTGATATGCGGACAGAAAAATCCAAGTGAGCCTAAAAGTTTTAAGAGCCATCAGTATACGGCTCAAACGGTAAAAAAAAATGGATGAAATTAATTTATTTGATAAAATTACGATAAAGATCGCTTCTCCTCAGATTATAAGGGTTTGGTCAAAAGGTGAAGTAAAAAAAGCCGAGACTGTTAATTATCGTACATTGAAACCTGAAAAAGACGGTTTATTTTGCGAAAAGATTTTCGGGCCTGTCCATGACGATGAATGTAACTGCGGCAAGTATAAAGGCAAAAAATTTAAAGGCATAACATGCGACCGATGCGGTGTAACTGTTGATGAATCCAAGGTCAGGCGTATCCGCATGGGGCATATCGAACTGGCCAGCCCCGTTACGCATATATGGTTTTTTAAAGCTGTGCCTTCAAGGCTGTCAGCTTTATTGGATATAGGATTAAGGGATCTGGAACGGATTATTTATTATGAAGCTTATGTCGTGATTGATCCGGGGACTACCCCTCTTAAGAAAAAAGAACTTTTGCTTGAAGATAAATATCAGGAAGCTGTCAGCAAATATGGCAAGGAATTCAGCGCTAAAATTGGAGCTGAAGCGGTAAGAGATTTATTAAAAGAGTTGGATTTAGACGCTCTTTGCCGTAAATTACGCAAGGATTTAGATAAAACTAAGGATACTCTTGACAGCCGCAAGTCGCTAAAAACACTTAAAATAATAGAAGATTTTAAAAAGTCAGGAAATAAACCTGAATGGATGGTAATGGAAGTATTGCCGGTCATTCCTCCTGATTTAAGGCCTTTGGTTCCTTTAGACGGTGGGAGATTCGCGACTTCAGATTTGAATGATTTATACCGCAGGGTTATTAATAGAAATAACCGTTTAAAGAAATTAATGGAATTAAACGCGCCTGAAATAATTATTCGCAATGAAAAAAGGATGTTGCAGGAGTCAGTGGACGCGCTTTTAGATAATGGCAGGCATGGCAGGCCGGTAATGGGCGCGAATAACCGTCCTTTAAAGTCACTTTCGGATATGTTAAAGGGCAAGCAAGGCAGGTTTCGCCAGAATCTTTTAGGTAAACGTGTTGATTATTCCGGCCGTTCGGTCATTGTCGTCGGCCCTGAACTTAAGTTGCATGAATGCGGCTTACCGAAACAGATGGCTTTGGAATTGTTCGAGCCGTTTATAATAAAGAAATTGAAGGAAAAAGGGTTTGTCCATACGATTAGAGGCGCCCGCAGAATGGTAGAACGCGGAAAAATTGAAGTTTGGGATATTTTGGACGAAGTAATAAAAGATCATCCTGTACTTTTAAACCGCGCTCCTACATTGCACAGGTTGGGTTTACAGGCATTTCAGCCGGTTTTGATCGAAGGCAAATCCATAAAGATTCACCCTTTAGTGTGTACCGCATTTAATGCCGATTTTGACGGCGATCAAATGGCGGTCCACGTGCCTTTATCTATGGAGTCGCAGATAGAAAGTAAGATTTTAATGTTGTCTATAAATAATATATTTTCTGCTGCTGACGGGCGGCCTATAGTTACCCCAACGCAGGATATTATTTTAGGCACGGCGTATATTTCTAAAATTAAACCGAATAGTTTAGGTGAAAATAAAATATTTGCCAACGCGGATGAAGTGCTTATCGCTTATGAAGATAAAGCCGTGGCATTGCACGCGATAATTAAATTGCGCGTTAATAATGTTTATGACCTGGGTGAAAAAACGCTTACAGTTGGAAAAACGATTATCAGCACAACTGTCGGCAGGGTTATATTTAACCAGGAATTACCTGCGGATTTCGGGTATGTAAATGCGGATTTAAATAAAAAGAACGTTGGCTTAGTGGTTTCAGAGTGTTATAAGCGTTTTGGCCTGCAGCGCACAGTTAAATTGCTTGATGATGTTAAAGTCCTCGGTTTTAGGTCTGCGACTCTGGGCGGCATCTCAATAGGTATTGATGATTTAAAAGTGCCTGAAGCTAAAGGTGAAGTTTTAAAAGAATCTAAAGCTGAAGTCGCCAAAGTAGAAGATCAGTACCGCAAAGGGATTATCACCGATAGCGAGCGTTCCAATAAGGTTATTGCTATTTGGACGCATGCTACAGAAAAGATATCCGACTTGCTTTTTAAAGGTATGGATTCATTTAACCCGATTTTTATGATGGCTGATTCCGGCGCACGAGGTTCAAGATTACAGGTGCGCCAGTTAGCGGGTATGCGCGGTTTGATGGCAAAGCCTTCAGGTGAAATTATTGAAAATCCGATTACGGCAAATTTCCGCGAGGGTTTAACAGTTTTGGAATATTTTATCTCTACGCACGGCGCGCGAAAAGGCCTTGCCGATACAGCGCTTAAAACCGCTGACGCGGGATATCTAACCCGTAGGCTCGTTGATGTCGCGCAGGAAGTAATTGTTACCGAAATTGATTGCGGCACGCTTAACGGGATTACAGTTTCTCCTCTTATAGAAGGGGATGAAATAGTTGTCAGCCTTAAAGACCGCATTGTCGGGCGCGTTGTATTGGATAATATAGTAGATATTATTACGGATGAAGTTATAGTAGAGCAAGGCTCGGAGATCACTGAAGAAAAAGCTGAACGGATAGAAAAATTAGGTATTGAAAAAATTCGTATCCGCAGCGTTCTTACCTGTGAAACCGGCAGGGGTATTTGTTGTAAATGTTACGGCGTTAATTTAGCTACAGGCAGGCTTGTTGAAGTAGGTGAAGCCGCCGGCGTAATTGCCGCGCAAAGTATTGGTGAGCCCGGCACGCAGTTAACAATGAGAACGTTCCATATTGGTGGTACAGCTTCCCGGATTGTCGAGCAATCATTCGTTAAATCAAAGAATAAAGGTATTGTAAAATACCATAATCTAAGAGTCACGCCGAAAAACAAAGAATTTGTTGTTTTAAACCGTAACGGTGTGATAAGTATAAATGATAAACAGGGGCGCGAACTTGAGAGATATCCTTTACCGCAGGGCACGTTTATTACGATTAAAGACGGGGATGAAGTTGTTAAAGATGTGGCATTCGCGCGTTGGGACCCGTATACAATGCCTATTCTTACTGAAGTCAGCGGAAAAGTAAAATTTGAAGATTTGAAAGAAAATATAACGGTAAAAGAAGAATTAAATCCTGTTACAAAATTGACTGAGCGCGTAGTAGTTGAGCATAAACAGGAATATCACCCGCAAATAATAATTTCTACTGATAAAGACGAAGTTATCGGTATTTATCCGATTCCCGCGGGCGCGCATATTTTGGTTAAAGATACAGACACAGTCGAAGCAGGTGATTTAATAGCTAAAATACCAAGAGTTGTCGGTAAAACAAGAGACATCACAGGAGGCCTTCCGAGGGTCGCGGAATTGTTTGAAGCCAGGAAACCCAAGGACCCCGCGGTTATGAGCGAAATCGACGGTTTTGTCGAGTTTGGTGAGATAAAAAAGGGGCAGCGTATAATTGTGGTCAAATCCGCGACAGGTATGCAGCGCGAATATGTGATCCCTCATGGAAAGCATCCTAATGTATATAAAGGCGATAAGGTTGTCGCGGGCCAGCAATTAACAGACGGGCCGGTTGTCTTGCAGGATATATTACGGGTTTGCGGGGATAAGGTACTGCAGGAATATCTGGTTAACGAAGTGCAGGAAGTTTATAGGCTCCAAGGCGTGCGTATCAATGACAAGCATATCGAATGTATTATTCGCCAAATGCTTAAAAAAGTGCGTATTGAAGACGCGGGTGATACTGACTTCTTAGTTGGGGAACAAATTGATAAATGGAATTTCCAAATTGAAAACGCCAAAATAGTTAAAAAAGGCTCTAAAGCGGCTATTGCTACACCGTTGCTGTTGGGTATTACAAAGGCTTCATTAACTACAGAAAGTTTTATTTCAGCGGCAAGCTTTCAGGAAACGACCAGAGTCCTTAGCGATGCGGCGGCTTCCGGAAAGGTTGATGAATTATTCGGGCTGAAAGAGAACGTAATCGTAGGCCATTTAATACCCTCCGGGACAGGTTTTTCGACGCATCGTCAGATTGAAATAGTTAAATTAGCGCAAGCAAAAAGAGAAGAAGAAATTAAAAACGAAGAGAAAGATAAAGGAACAAAATATGCCGACGATATCGCAACTCATTAGATTAGGAAGGGTTTCAAAAAAGAAGAAAAGCAAATCACCAGCTCTTAAGGATTGCCCGCAGAGACGAGGCGTATGTTTGCAGGTGCGTACAATGACGCCTAAAAAACCTAACTCGGCGCTGCGAAAAATTGCCAGGGTACGGTTGACTACCGGTATTGAAGTAACTTCCTATATCCCGGGCGAAGGCCATAATTTACAGGAGCATTCCATAGTTTTGGTAAGAGGCGGCCGCGTCAAAGATTTACCCGGCGTCAGATATCATACCGTAAGAGGAGCGCTCGATGCTGTCGGGGTGAACGCGCGCAGAAAGTCCCGTTCGAAATATGGGGCAAAAAGGCCGAAATAAATAAATGATCAACCAGTTAACCATTTTGCCGGTTATATAATTAATCGGCAAAAAGGCTAACAGATAACCAGGAAAACACGAAAAATGCGAAGAAGAAAAGCTCAAGAAAAAGAAGTGTTAGCGGATCCGAAATTTAACAGCAAGATTGTCGGTAAATTCATTAATATGGTTATGCTGGAAGGCAAAAAATCAGTGGCCGAGCGAATTGTTTACGGCGCGTTTGAAATAATAAAAAAACAACTGAATGAACCTGATGCTTTAAAAATTTTTCATAAGGCAATTGAGAATGCCAGGCCAAAGTTGGAAGTTAAACCTAGAAGAGTTGGCGGCGCCACATATCAGGTACCTATTGAAATACGGCAGGAACGCGGTACTTCTATTGCGCTGCGCTGGATGAGGGATTTTGCTAAGACCAGAAAAGGCAAATCTATGGAGCAAAAACTAGCGGATGAAATCATGTCCGCGTATAAAGGCGAAGGCTCTTCGATAAAGAAAAAGGATGATACTCACAAAATGGCGGAATCAAACAAAGCATTTGCGCATTTCAAATGGTAAAATAAAAAATGGCTAGAAAAATACCTTTAGATAAAATCAGGAATATCGGCATAATCGCGCATATTGATGCCGGCAAAACTACTACTTCCGAGCGGATATTGTTTTATACGGGCCGGACATATAAGATCGGTGAAGTGCATGACGGCGCGGCTACAATGGACTGGATGGTCCAAGAGCAGGAACGCGGCATAACGATTACCGCGGCCAGTACTACTTGTCATTGGAGAGATTGTAATATAAATATTATTGATACACCCGGACACGTGGATTTTACTATTGAGGTGGAACGTTCTTTAAAGGTTTTGGACGGGGCTGTAGTGGTTTTTTGCGGTGTGGGCGGCGTAGAACCTCAATCAGAAACAGTATGGCGCCAGGCAGACCGTTATGGCGTGCCGCGGCTTTGTTTTGTAAATAAATTAGATAGGGTAGGAAGCGATTTCTTTGAAGTCGTTAGCCAGATACGCCAAAGATTAGGATCTAACGCGGCAGCTATTCAAGTACCGTTCGGAATTGAAGAAAATTTCCGCGGAATAATTGATATAGTCGAACGTAAATTGATCCTTTATAAAGATGATTTAGGCAAAGAATTAGAAGTTACGGATGTTCCAGCTGAATTAAGCGCCGAAGTTGAAAAGAGGCGCTTAGAATTAATAGAAAAGATTGCAGAGGCCGATGATATTATAATGGAAAAATATTTAGCCGGTAAAGAGCCTTCTGTAACGGAGATTAAAGACGGTATTCGTCGCAGTGTAGTTACCAGTAAATTTGTTCCGGTATTAGCCGGGTCCTCATTTAAAAATAAAGGTATTCAGTTAATGCTTGACGCGGTATGTGATTACTTGCCATCACCGGTAGATGTTCCTCCCATCAAAGGAACAAACCCTGAATCCGGCCAATTTGAAGAAATTTCTACTTCGGACGACGCGCCATTTGTTGCGTTATGTTTTAAAATCGCGACGGACCCTTATGTAGGCAGGCTTAATTATATACGTATGTATTCGGGGACGTTAAATGCCGGTACTTATATTTATAACTCTACTAAAAGGGTTAGAGAACGTGTAACAAAAATTGTGCGTATGCATGCTAACCGGCAGGAAGTAGTGGATAGCCTTTTAGCAGGAGATATCGGCGCGGCGGTAGGTTTAAAAGAAACAAAAACAGGTGATACTTTATGCGAAGAAGCTCATCCTATAGTAATTGAAGCAATGAGATTTCCTGAACCTGTAATTCAACAGGCAATCGAGCCAAAGACAAAAAATGATCAGGAAAAGTTGGGTATGGCTTTGCATAAACTATCTGATGAAGATCCGTCTTTTCATATAAATTACAATCAGGAAACAGGGCAATCTGTTATGGCCGGGATGGGGCAGTTGCATCTGGAAATAATCGTGGATAGATTGTTAAGGGAATTCAATGTAGCGGTGCAAGTGGGCGTTCCGCAGGTAGCTTACAGAGAAACAATTACCCGGAAAATTAATTCCACGGGAAAATTTATTCAGCAGTCTGGCGGGCGCGGGCAGTACGGGCATGTTGTTATTGAGATGGAACCGCAGGAAACTCCAGGCGCGGGTGTAACTTTTGAGAATAAAATTAAAGGCGGCGCGATACCTCAGGAATTCATCGCTCCGGTAAAACAAGGAATAATGGATGCCGCAAAAAGCGGGGTTTTGGCAAGCTATCCCGTTACCGATATAAAAGTAATTCTAGTTGACGGTTCTTATCATGACGTTGATTCGTCGGAATTAGCATTTAAGATGGCAGCCGGCATCGCGTTCTGCGACGGGATGAGGAAAGCTAAACCGGTTCTTCTGGAACCAATTATGGATATGGAAATTATAATTCCGGAAGAATACATGGGGGCAGTGATCGGAGATATAAGCTCCCGCAGGGCAAAAATTATTTCACTTGCCAATAGATTAAATTTGAATATAATTAAAGCCAGCATTCCTTTATCTGAAACCTTTAATTACGCCACAATTTCGCGTTCGTTAACTCAAGGCCGCGCATCCTATACTATGGAGCCCTCATTTTACGCCGAGGTGCCTTCACATATAGCAGAGAAAATAATAACAGGATTTGCTTCTTCGGGTGCAACAACAAGGAAAAGTTTTTAACAACAATTAGGAGGTGAAATAATGGCTAAAGAAAAGTTTGTACGGTCAAAACCGCATGTTAACATAGGAACAATCGGGCACATCGATCACGGTAAGACCACGCTGACTGCATCTATTACGCACGTTTTGTCAAAGTTGGGCAGAGCTCAGGAAAGGGCTTACTCTGATATTGCTAAAGGTGGTACTGTAAGAGATGAAACAAAAGTCGTTACTATTTCTGTCGCGCACGTAGAATACGAAACGGAAAACCGCCATTATGCGCATATAGATTGCCCGGGACATGCCGATTATATTAAGAACATGATTACGGGTGCCGCACAGATGGACGGCGCGATACTTGTAGTTTCCGCTTGTGACGGCCCTATGCCTCAAACCAGGGAACATATTCTTTTAGCTCGGCAGGTTAACGTTCCGTCCATGGTCGTATTTTTAAATAAAGTCGATATCGTGCAAGATAAGGAATTGATTGATCTGGTTGAAATGGAAGTCCGCGACCTATTAACAAAATATGGATATCCCGGAGAGAAAACGCCTATTATTAAGGGAAGTTCTCTTAAAGCTTTGCAGGCTCCGGATGCCGCTCATCCTGACGCGCAATGTATACTTGAGTTAATGAAGGCAGTCGATGAATTTATTCCTTTGCCTACAAGAGAATTGGATAAACCGTTACTTATGGCAGTTGAAGATGTTTTTACAATTGAAGGCCGAGGCACAGTCGGGACCGGCAGGATTGAACGCGGCAAGGTGCACATAAACGATGAAGTTGAAATTATAGGTTTAAGGCCGGACGTAAAAAAGACGGTTGTTACCGGAATTGAAATGTTTAGAAAAACCCTTGAGGACGGACAAGCTGGCGATAATGTCGGCCTTCTCTTAAGAGGTGTTGACAAAACTTCAATTGAACGCGGGATGGTTATTGCCGCCCCGAAATCAATCGCGCCGCACACTAAATTCAAAGCGCAGATATACATTTTGACCAAAGAAGAAGGCGGAAGGCACACCCCGTTTTTTAAAGGTTACAGGCCGCAATTCTATTTCCGAACCACAGACGTTACCGGGTCAGTTATTTTACCTGAAGGGGTAGAAATGGTTATGCCGGGTGACAACATTAATCTGGAAGTTGAATTAATTACGCCTATAGCTATGGAAAACGAATCAAGGTTTGCTATACGCGAAGGCGGACATACCGTAGGCGCTGGAGTTGTAACAGCGATAATAGCTTAGTAAATTGACAAACTAACAGAGTGAGAAATAATGCAAAAAATTAGGATACGATTAAAAGCATACGATCATCGTCTTTTGGATCAGGCAGTAGGTGAGATTGTGGAAACTGTAAGGCGTACTGGCGCTGTAATTTCAGGGCCAGTACCCCTTCCAACAAAGCGTGAGCTGTATACAGTGTTACGCAGCCCAGTTATCGATAAAAAGTCCCGCGAGCAGTTTGGCCTAGCTACGCATAAACGGCTTATTGATATCTATGAGCCGACATCTAAAACGATTGATTCCTTGCGAAAATTAAATTTGCCGGCAGGCGTGGATGTTGAAATAAAGTAACTCTACGTTAGCTAAACCGGCAGGCTGAGGTTAGAGGCAATATAAACTGTTGCACTGTTGTAGTATATTAGGATACTATACTATATGTGTAAAAGTAGATTATAGGATTGACTATGAAAGCTATTTTAGGCAAAAAAATTGGAATGACTCAGGTTTTTATCGGCAACGATAAAGTTGTTGGCGTCACCGTTATTGAAGCGGGCCCTTGCCCGATATTAACGGTAAATGAAAAATCGATACAATTAGGTTTTGATAATGTAGCAGAGAAAAAAGTTAAAAAACCGGTTCTGGGGATATTTAAAAAAGCGAAAATATCACCGCGGAAAGTCATCCATGAATTCCGTAAAGAAGAAAATACCGAGTATCAGGTTGGGCAGGAAATTAAAGTCGACCTTTTTAAAGCGGGTGATTTTGTTGATATTTCCGGCACTACCGTTGGAAAAGGTTTCCAGGGCGGTATGAAACGTTGGCATTGGGCAGGCGGGCCGGAAACGCACGGGCATACATCTCACCGCCGCGTTGGTTCTATCGGCTCAACCACTACTCCCGGAAGAGTCTGGAAGGGGCATCATATGCCCGGACATATGGGGGCATGTAAAGCAACGAGCCAAAGTTTAAAAGTAATTAAAGTGGATTTGGAAAATAATTTATTGGTTGTCAAAGGCGCGGTCCCCGGCCATAAAAATAATTACGTAATTATCTCGAAAGCAAAAAAGAAGAAGTAATTTAATTTAATAATCTCGTCGGTAGAAGAAGGTTTTGCCGATACAATGAGTGGATAAAATGGAAACAATAATATTACCGGTTCATGATTACGCAGGCAAAGAAGTGGATACAATAACTCTTGACAAGAAAATTTTCGATGGTATAATTAATAGCTCTGTTGTTTATCAGGCAATTAACGCGTATAGAGCTAATCAACGGAAGGGTTTGGCGGCAACAAAAACAAGAGGGGAAGTTTCAGGCGGCGGTAAAAAACCCTGGAAACAAAAAGGCACGGGCCGCGCGAGAGTAGGTTCCACAAGGTCGCCGTTATGGCGCCATGGAGGTGTAGTATTCGGCCCTCATCCTCGCGATTTTTCGTACACATTGCCGGCTAAAATTAAGAACTCCGCGTTAAAGTCTTGTTTGAATTCCAAATTGAAAGGCAATAGTATAATAGTGCTGGACAGTTTGAAAATTGAAAAAGCAAAAACAAAAGAGATAACGCAGCTGCTGACAAATTTAAAAATAAAAATAAAAGAATTAAAGCAAAACAATATATTGCTCTTGCTGGATAAAATTGATAAGTCGTTGAAGTTGTCGGTGCGCAACTTATCTTACCTGAATTTTAATACTGCCGAACAAACTCACGCTTATGAAATTTTGAACTGCAGAAAAGTAATAATAACAAAAGCCGGATTAGCAGACCTGACAAAAAGGTTAAAAGCAACAGGCGGCAAAAAACCAGGACCGGAAAAGAAACGTGCCGGTAAAAAAGTTTCGGAATAATCCGGTATAACACAGCAGGGATTGAAATATAAAATGATTACTTCATACGATATAATTAAAGCGTTGATACGGACAGAAAAATCGACTTTAGCTGAGCCCAAGAACAAGTACCTGTTTCTGGTTGATAACTCGGCGAATAAAATTCAAATAAAGCACGCGGTGGAAGAAATATACAAAGTAAAAGTTAAGGATGTCAATACAGTTATTTATAGAGGTAAAATGAAGCGTGTAAGAAGAGAAGTTGGAAAAACGGCGGATAAGAAAAAGGCATTAGTAACTTTAAAAGAGGGACAAAAAATAGTCGTCACGTAAAATGGGTATAAAAAAATTTAAGCCGACAACTGCATCAAGGCGCTGGATGAGCGGGCCGGATTTCGCGGAGATCACAAAGGATAAACCGGAAAAATCATTGCTTGTCCCTGGTAAAAAATCAGGGGGTAGGAATAATTATGGACGGGTTACTGTAAGGCATAGAGGCGGCGGGCATAAACGAATGATAAGGCTCGTTGATTTTAAAAGGGATTTATTTGAAATGCCGGCCAAAGTGCTTGCGATAGAATATGACCCTAACCGTTCCAGCCGTATTGCCTTGGTAGAATATGAGAATAAAACAAAAAAATATATTATCGCTCCAATTGATTTAAAAGTCGGCGATTCTATAATTGCTTCAAATCAAAAAGAGGCTGAAATAAAAGCAGGTAATTCTCTTCTGCTCAGATATATCCCGTCAGGAACATTAATACATAATATTGAATTATTTAAAGGCCGCGGCGGCCAGATTGTAAGAAGTGCCGGCGCTTCCGCGCAAATTATGTCAAAACAGGAAAGTTTCGCGAATATAAAGCTGCCTTCAGGTGAAGTAAGATTAGTAAGTTTGGATTGCCATGCCACTATCGGGCAGGTAGGCAATTCCGACCACGAAGCGATAAGCCTTGGTAAAGCCGGAAGGGTACGTTGGCTGGGGATAAAACCGACTGTCAGAGGTTCGGCAATGAATCCTCACGATCACGGCCACGGTGGCGGCGAAGGAAAAGCCGGGCAAGGTAATCCGCATCCCGTAACTCCCTGGGGTAAGCCAACAAAAGGTTATAGAACAAGAGATCCCAATAAATATTCGAATAAATTTATTCTAAAAAGAAGGAAATAAAATATGCCAAGATCATTAAAAAAAGGGCCGTTTGTAGATGAAAGGCTTCTGGAAAAAGTTAAAAAACTTTCAAGTGTGGGTGTGCGTCAGGCTATTAAAACCTGGTCGCGGCGGTCTACAATTATCCCGGAGTTTGTAGGGCTAACGTTCGCGGTTCATGACGGGAAAAGACATATACCGGTTTTTGTAACTGAAAACATGGTTGGCCATAAACTTGGTGAATTTGCTCCATCACGCATATTCAGGAAGCATGGCGGCGTAAAAGCAAAGAAAGCGGCAGAAAAAACCTAAAAATATAGCCCCACACTTGCGTGAGGGGTATAAAACGAGGAATACTACACTCGCAAGATTGTAGTGCAAATAAAATGATAGCAAACGCGAAATCAAAATTTTTAATAATTTCACCTACGAAGGTAAGGCAGGTCATTGATTTAATACGCAATAAAGATGTGGTATACGCTAAAAATTTACTTACCGTAATAAATAAGCGCCCGAAGGTATACCTGCTTAAAGTATTGAACCAGGCTATAGCGAACGCTAAAGTAAAAGGCATTGAATTTGATAAATTGTATATTTCGAAAATAGTTTGTGACGGAGGGCCTCTTTTAAAAAGATTTAAAGCAGCGGCTTTTGGCAGGGCTCAGCCAAGGCTAAAAAAAATGTCGCATATAACAATAGAATTGGATGTTAAGTAACAGGCAATTATAATTTGTTTAATGTTTTAAAGCGCTATGTTTAACGTAAGTATTCGGCATAGAGCGTAAAACAAATAGTAAAGGGAAAAAATGGGACATAAGGTTAATCCGCTAGTATTAAGAATGGGCTATATCAGGACCTGGCACAGCAGGTGGTTTGCCAAGACTGAAAATTATTCACGTTTTATTATCCAGGATTTTAAGATACGTAAAATCATAAACGCGAGGTTTAAACACGCGTCGATCTCTAAAATTGTAATTGAGAGGCTGGCGGAAAAAGTGCGTATTCGGATATTTACGGCGCGGCCCGGCATTATTATCGGCCGGCACGGAGGCGATATCGAACGGCTAAGAGAAGATTTAAATGCTTTGGTAAAAACCGAGATCGCGATAGATGTTGAGGAAATAAAAATGCCTTCCGTAGACGCTCAGCTTATTTCGTTAAACGTTGCTAATCAGTTGGAAAAGCGTGTCGCTTTCCGCAGGGCGATAAAGCGCGTTATTGAACAGGCAATGAATAGCGGAGCCAAAGGCATTAAAGTTAGTTGTTCCGGAAGATTAGGCGGAGCAGAAATGTCCAGAACTGAAAATTATAGGCAGGGGAAAATTCCTCTCTCAACGTTACGCGCGGATATAGAATATGGATTTTCCGAAAGTTTAACGACTTACGGTTTAATTGGGATTAAAGTTTGGCTTTACAAAGGTGATATATTAGATAAGCCGCGCACGTTAATTGTTAAAGAAAAGGCAGCTGTAGAACCACATGTTGCCGAAGTCGCGCAACCTCAACCAGGGGAAGGATCTTAAAATGGTAATGATGCCCAAAAGAGTAAAATACCGCAGGCTGCAAAAAGGCACCAGGCGGGGAGTCGCTACTACAGGCGCTACGCTTGCCTTTGGAGAATTTGGCTTAAAAGTTCTTGAAAATGGCTGGATCAAAAATACACAAATTGAAGCTGTGCGCGTTATCCTTGCCCGTCAGTTGCATAAAGGCGGGAAAATGTGGATAAGGGTATTTACTGATAAACCAATAACTAAAAAACCGGCGGAAGTCCGTATGGGTAAAGGTAAAGGTGATACCTCTCATTGGGTATGTGTTGTAAAACGCGGGCGAGTGTTATTTGAATTAGGCGGTGTGCTCGAAGATTATGCTAAACAGTGTTTTCGATTAGCGGCATATAAGCTTCCATTACGCACAAAGTTTGTTACACGTACGCAACGATAAAGCGTTTATTATTAGCGCATAAAAAAAATGAAAAAGAAAGAAAAATTAACGGAATTACGGGGTAAATCCAAAGAAGAATTGGCGCAAAAAGAAAAAGGCCTTAAAGAAGAATTGTTCAAAATAAATGCGCAGCGTTACTCAGGCAGAGTAGATAAACCGCATATGTTTTCATTAATAAAAAAGGATATCGCGCGGATTCAAACGTTACTGCGCGAAAAAATTGCCGTTCCAAAATTAGTGAGGGAAAATGGGAAATAGAAGGCAGTATACGGGGGAAGTAATAAGTGATAAGATGCAAAAGACTCGCATCGTCGAAATTGTGCGCATGGCTAAACATCCTAAGTATCAGAAAATAGTCAAGAAAACCGTGAAGTTCAAGGTGCATGATGAGAAAAACGAATCAAAAACAGGCGATCTGGTGATAATTGAAGAAACTCGGCCTTTATCAAAAGATAAAAGGTATAAGCTTATAAAAATAACTAAAACAGCACAATTGCCGCATGTCGCAATTAAGGAAAATAAAATATGATACAAATACGGTCTATCCTCGATGTTGCCGATAATACGGGAGCAAAACGCGCGTCAATGATCAATGTTTTAGGCAAAAAGAATTGCATGATCGCTGAACTTGGCGATGTAATAAACGTAAATATAAAAGAATCTTCACCTGACGCGGCCATAAAAAAAGGTGAAGTGACCAGAGCCGTTGTAGTAAGGACAAGAGACATGATAAGGCGGCCTGACGGTTCTGTATTGCGTTTTGACCGTAATGCCATAGTCTGTATCGACGCGCAGAATAATCCCAAAGGCACGCGCGTATTCGGCCCTGTAGCCAGAGAATTAAGGGAGAAAAATTTCGCGAAGATAATTTCATTAGCTCCAGAGGTATTATAAAATGTTAAAAATAAAACGTACCGACATGGTTCAGGTAATAAAAGGCAGGGATAAAGGTAAAAAGGGCAAAGTATTACAGGTGTTGCCTGGAGCAAAACGCGCGCTTGTAGAAGGCATTAATTTGGTGAAGAAACACAAGCGTAAAACCCAACAGGATCAGCAGGGGGGAATTGTTTCAATTGAATCCAGCATTTCATTGGCTAACGTGATGATTTTGTGCAAACATTGCAATCGCCCCGCGAGAATCGGGTTTAAAACGTTAAAAGACGAAACAAAAACCAGGTTTTGCAAAGAGTGCAGTGAAACATTATAAGGATTATAAAAAATGAAAGTTATAACACCTAGATTAAAAGAATATTACACGAAAGAAATAATTCCGCAATTAATGCAGGCTTTTCAGATAAAAAATAAAATGGCTGTTCCGCGCTTAATGAAAATAGTAATTAATATGGGCGTAGGCGAGGGCGTGCAGGATATTAAAATTCTGGAAAAATCGATGGATGAATTAGCTGTAATTACCGGGCAAAAGCCTATAATGAGGAGAGCTAAAAAAGCGATCGCTAATTTTGGAATTAGGGAAGGCCATCCGATCGGCTGTAAAGTAACACTTCGAAGCGCTATCATGTTTGAATTTATTGATAGGTTGATAAATGTCGCTTTGCCTCGTATCCGCGATTTTCGCGGAGTCAGCACGACGTCTTTTGACAAAGAGGGCAATTATACTTTAGGCCTTAGCGAGCAAAATATATTTCCGGAGTTAGAGGTTGATAGAGTAACACGTCCTCAAGGTATGGATATAACATTTGTGATCAAGAACGCGAAGACAATGGAACAGGCGAAAGAATTGTTAAGGCTATTTGGAATGCCTTATAAGCAATCAGACAATTAATTAAGGGGTATATGTTACCATGGCAAAGAATTCGCAAATAGCACGATGGAAAAGAGTACCAAAATTTTCGACACGTAAATATAACCGGTGCAATATCTGCGGCAGGTCCGGAGGTTTTCTACGAAGGTTTAGCCTCTGCAGGATATGCTTTAGAGAATTGGTTTGGCAAGGATTAATCCCGGGAGTGAAAAAAGCTAGTTGGTAAGTAGTTGCGCGTACAATAATAATGTAGGGCCAGTTCCCCGAACGGGCCGAAGTTCTGAAAGGAATCTAAATGTCTAAAACTGATATAATTGCAGATACGTTTACAATAATGCGTAATGCCTTTATGATAAAAAAGCCGACGGTTGATGTGCCGGCTTCAAATACCGTAAGGTCAATCCTGGAGTTATTAAAAAAAGAAAGTTATATCGAAACTTTTAAAGAAATAGAAGATAAAAAACAAGGGATATTAAGAGTTTATTTGCGGTATATATCCGGCAAATCAGCGATAATAAACATTAAACGCGTTTCGAAATCAAGTTTACGCGTATATGTAAAAGCTGATAAGGTTCCTTTAGTGTTAAGAGGCAAGGGGTTGGCAATAATTTCAACTTCAAAAGGTGTTGTAACAGATGATCAGGCGCGCGAATTAGGTTTAGGCGGCGAGGTTATCGGTTACGTATGGTGAAAGATAAACTATGTCTAGAATCGGTAAGAAACCAGTAATCATTCCAAAAGAAGCAAAGATCAACGTTAACGCAAGAGTAGTTGAAGTAGAAGGCCCAAAGGGTAAATTAAGCCGTTCTCTTTCAGACCGCATTAACGTAGAAATCAAAGATAATCAAGTTTTTGTAACCAGGGTCGCGGATACCAAAAATGACCGTTGCCTGCATGGGCTTTATCGCGCTTTAATAAGTAATATGTTAATAGGCGTATCTGTAGGTTATAAGAAAGAATTAGAGATTATCGGAGTAGGCTTTAAAGCTCAAATACAAGGTAACACTTTAAATATGACTTTGGGATTTTCGCATCCGGTTAATTTGGCAATTCCAGGCGACATTAAAATTGAAGCCCCAAAGGCGACTCTTCTGGTTATAAAGGGCGTTGATAAAGAAAAGGTAGGGCAATTTGCCGCGGAAATTCGCGCTATTTATCCTCCGGAACCGTATAAGGGCAAGGGGATAAGGTATGTTGGCGAATATGTTAAAAAGAAGGTTGGAAAATCGCAAGCTGCCTCTAAGTAAATAATAATAAAAGGCACGCAATCACGGATAAAGAGGAAAAATGCAGAATAAAAAAGAGCTTTCACGAAAAAAACGGCATCACAGAATCAGATTAAGTTTAAGCGGCACGCCTGAAAAACCGCGGTTAGTAATTCACCGCAGTTTGAAGAATCTTAACGCGCAGGTGATTGACGATGTAAGCAATTCTGTGATATTTTCAATGTCGACCCAGGATAAAAACTTAAAAGAAAAATTTCCAAATGCCGGTAATATAAAGGCGGCGGAATTTTTTGGGCAGGAATTTGCGAAAAAAATCAAAGAAAAAGGCATAGTCAAAGTTGTTTTTGACCGCGCGGGTTATCTTTATCATGGCAGGATAAAAACGTTCGCAGATAATGTCAAAAAAGGCGGCATAGTTTTATAATAAGATTTTTTATGGTACAGGAAAGTATAAAATAAAGCGGCGGACCACTGAAAATCGCGGAAAGTATTAATAAGTCGATTTTCTTGAGCGGAGATAATTAAAAAATGCGCGAATTAAATATTGAGTATCACGCGGAACTGGTAGAGAAAGTCATTAAGATAAATCGTGTTACCAAAGTAACTAAAGGCGGTAAAAAAATGCATTTTAGCGCTTTAGTTGTGGTAGGCGATACTAAAGGCCGGATAGGGTTTGCGTTAGATAAAGCAAACGAAGTTGCCGATGCCATCCGGAAATCTTTAACCAAAGCAAAGCGTGAACTTGTTAAGATCAACTTGGAAGGCAATACTATACCTCATGAAATTATTGGGGAATATGGAGCGGCAAAAGTGTTATTAATGCCTGCGTCAGAAGGAACAGGCGTTATTGCTGCCGGCGCTGTAAGGGCTGTTTGTGAAGCGGTAGGGATAAAGAATATCCTTACAAAATGTATAAAAAGCAATAATCCTATTAATGTAATTAAAGCGGTAATGGATGGGTTAACAAATTTAAAGATTTGTAAAAACGCGCCAATTTCTGAATCTACAATAGAGACAGGGAAACCTGGTGACACTTCGAATTTATAAATAGGACAAAAGACATTGTACCCCATAGAGCGGCCGATTATAAGCAGACAGGCGCATGGGTAATATAATATTAGACGCACGCGTGCAGCGGGAGATTAAAAAAAATGAGTAAAGATAAAATTGTCAGCGAGCCACAAGTAGAAGAAATTGGATTAAATAAATTAAAAATTCCTGTTGGCGCGCATCAAAGGAAAAGGATACTCGGCAGGGGAACAAGTTCGGGCCATGGAAAAACTTCGACTCGTGGCAGCAAAGGCCAGACATCCAGAGCCGGGCGGCATATGTATGCCGGTTTTGAAGGCGGGCAAACACCTTTAATCCGCCGCATGCCTAAAAGAGGTTTTACCAATAAATTTAAAAAAGAATATCAGATCGTAAATTTAAAAGATGTATTTGTTTTATCGGATACTGTAATAAATCCTGATATTTTATATCAAAAAAAATTGATTAAAAATAAATGCGGTTTAGTTAAGATTTTAGGAACCGGGGAGGTTAAAGGAACAAAAACTATTCAAGCACACGCGTTTTCGATTTCCGCGCAAGAAAAGATAAAAACCGCGGGAGGGAAAATTGAGGTGCTTAAATTAAATGATTAACGCGTTAATTAATTCGTTTAAGATACCCGATTTAAAAAAGCGCCTTATAATAACCGGATCTCTTTTATTAGTTTATCGCATTGGTTGTTTTGTCCCTACCCCTGGTATTGATGGCGCGGCTTTGGCTGAGTTTTTCACCAGGATAGCAAAAACTCAAGGTGGCGCGTTATTTGGCATAATTAATATGTTTTCCGGCGGCGCTATGGAACGGCTTACTATTTTCGCGCTGGGAATTATGCCGTATATATCAGCTTCAATTATTTTACAGCTTTTAACGGCTATTGTGCCGGCGCTTGAAAAATTATCCAAAGAAGGTAAAGCCGGCCACGAAAAAATAAATCAATTTACCCGTTACGGAACGGTTGTTCTTTCTTTAGTTCAATCATTTTTTATCGCGTTATGGCTTGAAAATCCAGCGCACTTTGAAGGTTTGCGCATAGTTATGCATCCCGGGCTGGGTTTTAGGTTTATAACGGTTGTCACTTTAACCACCGGAACAATTTTTATTATGTGGTTAGGCGAGCAGATACAGGAGCGGGGCATAGGAAACGGGATTTCGTTAATTATTACCGCCGGTATTATCTCACGGATTTGGCCGGCATTGCATCAACTCATAGTATTAATTTCTCCTTTTGCTCCTTCCCGCAGGCAAATTCAGCCTATTACTCTTGTTGTCATGGCTATTTTTTTAGTAGTTGTAGTGTTTGCCGTAATTTTGATAACACAAGGGCAAAGGAAAATACCTGTACAATACGCGCGCAGGGTTGTAGGAAGAAAGATCTATGGCGGGCAAAGCACGTATATTCCTCTAAAAGTTGATACGTCAGGCGTAATCGCGATAATTTTCGCCCAATCGTTAATATTATTTCCGGCGACTGTCGCTTCATTTATTCCTAATCCCGCTTTTCAGGAATTCGCGCAAAATTTAATTAGAGGCCAGGTTTTATATACATGCTCGTACGCCCTTCTTATAATTTTCTTTTGTTATTTTTATACGGCGATAGTATTTAATCCTCAGGATTTATCCGAGAATATGAAAAAATACGGCGGTTTTATACCGGGAATAAGGCCGGGGGAATCGACCACTGAATATTTAGATTTTGTAATGACGCGTATAACGTTAGCTGGGGCAATTTTTATAGCTGTTATAGCGATATTTCCTGATTTCATAATGGCGTGGCTTAAAGTTCCATACCTTATCGCTTCATTTTTTGGAGGCACAGGAATATTGATTATCGTGGGCGTAATGCTGGATACTATAAAACAAATTGAGTCGCATTTATTGATGCATCATTACGAAGGTTTCATTAAGGCCGGTAGAATCAAGGGGAGAAGATAGTATTTGTTTAATGTTAAAACATTAAACTTAAAATAAGGAGTCGGTTTTGAGGATTATATTGTTAGGGCCTCCGGGAGCGGGTAAAGGGACACAGGCAAAGACATTGGCTATTCGGCTAAATATGCCGCATATTTCAACCGGCGATATATTGCGCCAGAACGTTTCGAAAGCTACTGATTTAGGCAAAAAAGCCAAAGATTACATGGATAAAGGGCTTCTTGTTCCTGATGAGTTGGTTACGGAAATGGTTGGAAGCAGGATTGATCAGCCTGACGCGAAAAAAGGGTTTATCCTCGATGGATATCCGCGTAATATCAGCCAGGCAGAATCATTAGATAGTTTATTAAAAGCGCGTAATATTACTATAGATAAAGTTTTTGATTTAAGCGCCAGTGAAGCTGTAATTGTTCAAAGGCTTTCAGGGAGATTGGCATGCAGCGGGTGCAATGCTAATTATCATATAAAAAATATGCCCCCTAAAAAAGCTATGATCTGTGATAATTGTGGCAGTAAACTTTATCAGAGGGCTGATGATAAGGAAGAAACTATAAAAAAACGCCTTGAAGTTTATAAGAAAGAATCTGCCGCGTTAATTAAATATTACAGCGCGCAAAAAAATTTGCAGGAAATTTGCGCGGATAAAGACGCGGAAATCGTTTTAAATGAAATGGTAGGCTTTGTCTCAGGTAGATAATGATCCCTATAAAGACTGAAGAAGATTTAGAGAAGATGCGTTCTTCGGGCAGAATTTTATCTTGGGTCATGCAAGAATTGCGCAAACAGGTAAAAGAGAACATTTCATGCCTGGAATTGGATAAGATAGCCGGCGAGCTGATAGTTAAAAAAAAAGCCACAGCCGCGTTTAAAGGATATAAAGGGTTTCCCGCGAATATATGCGCGTCAATTAACGAAGAAATCGTGCATGGGATTCCAAGCGCCAGAAAGTTAAAAAACGGGGACATCCTTAGTCTGGATTTAGGCGTTAATTACGGCGGATATTTTTCAGATGCCGCGATGACAATCGCGGTAGGGGAAGTTAAGCCTGAAATAAAACGCTTGATCGAAGTAACCAAAGAATCTTTGATAATTGGCGTAAAAGAAGCAAGGATAAGTAATCATATATCTGATATATCTAACGCTATACAGACTTATGTTGAAAAAAATAAGTTTTCAGTTGTAAGGCAATTTGTAGGGCACGGGATAGGCAAGGACCTGCATGAAGAGCCGGAAATACCAAATTTTGGAAAACCACATCTTGGGGAAGTTATAAAAAACGGCATGGTATTGGCGATTGAACCCATGGTTAACATGGGCGGTTGGGGAAGTAAGATCCTTGATAATAATTGGACGGCGGTTACGACGGATGGCTTGCCATCCGCGCATTTTGAATATACAGTTGCGGTTACCGAAAAGGGCCCGGAGGTTTTAACAGAACTATTTTTGTAGCCCGTAAATAATTTTTATTTTAAAAGAAGCTGGGGGAAAGTAAAGGATGCCGAAGGAAGACCTTATAGAAACTGAGGGCAAAATAATTGAAGTACTGCCAAACGCGATGTTCCGGGTGGAAATAGAAAACGGCCATGTTGTTCTCGCGCATGTTTCAGGAAAAATGCGCATGCATTTTATACGGATTCTAATGGGAGATAAAGTAAAAGTGGAGCTTTCTCCTTACGATTTAAACAGGGGAAGGATCACTTTTAGAGTTAAATGACAGGAAGGGTATAATGAAAGTAAAATCATCGATTAAAAAGATTTGCGATAAATGTAAAATAATTAAAAGAAGAGGTGTTGTCCGCGTAATATGCGTTAATCCAAAACATAACCAACGGCAAGGATAATAGTATTGTTTAATGTTTTATGTACTATGTTTAATGTTAAAACATTAAACGTTAAACAGTAAACATAAAACAAACGTAAATTTAAGAGGTGAGAAGATGCCAAGAATTATAGGTGTTGATATTCCTAAGGAAAAAAGGATTGAAATCGCGTTAACATATTTATTTGGTGTCGGCAGGTCGTTGTCCAATCAAATATTGAAACAAATTAATATTAATCCGGATAAACGCGCAAAGGATTTAACGGAAGCTGAGATTTCTCTGATAACTAATTTCCTGCAAAAAGCCGATTTTAAGATAGAAGGCGATTTACGCCGGGAAATTTCCCAGAACATAAAAAGATTAATGGACATCGGTTCGTGGAGGGGAATGCGCCATAAAAAAGGCCTTCCTGTACGCGGGCAGCGCACACGCACAAATGCCAGGACCAGAAAAGGTCATCGTAAGAGCGGCATTGTAACCGCGCGGAAGGTTACAGAAGAAAAGAAATAGGATTTAAGAAGCAGGTACCGGCGCAATAGCGGCAGCAAATTTAAGATAAGTATGATTAAGCAGTTGTTACAGGAGGAAAAGAAATAATGGCTACAAAAGAAAAGGCGAAAAAACGTAAAATAGCTAAAGGCATAACTTCAGGAATCGCGCATATTCTGGCAAGTTTTAATAATACTGTAATAAATATAACTGATAAATCCGGCAATACGTTAGCATGGTCTACGCCGGGAATAGTTGGCTATAGCGGATCAAAAAAATGCACGCCTTTTGCCGCTCAGGTAGCGGCAACTGATGCCGCAAGAAAAGCAAAAGAAATCGGCATAAAAGAGGTAGATGTCTATGTGAAGGGGCCCGGGTTTGGCAGGGAATCTGCGATTAGAGCATTGCAGGCTGCCGGCCTTACGATAATTTCTATAAGAGATTTAACTCCTATCCCACATAATGGCTGCCGGCCGAAAAAAAGAAGGAGAGTATAATATATGGCTCGATATACAGATGCCGTCTGCAGATTATGCAGGCGTAATGGTGAAAAGTTATTTTTAAAAGGCCCCAGATGTACTACGCCAAAATGCGGGTTAGCAAAGCGGGCTTTTGCCCCTGGCCAGCACGGAGAAAGCAGGCGGTCTAAACTTTCAAACTATGGCGTGCAGTTGAAGGAAAAGCAAAAAGTAAAGTGGATGTATGGCGTTTTAGAAAAGCAATTTCGCAGGTATTTTGAAACAGCTGCCGCTACAAAAGGCGTAACCGGGCGGATTTTGCTGCAGCTTTTGGAACGCAGGCTTGATAACGTAATATTTCGGTTGGGAGTGGGGATTTCCCGCGCACAAGCCCGCCAAATAGTCCGGCACAATTTTGTATATGTCAATTCACACCGCGTTAACATACCGTCTTTTTTAATTAAAAAAGATGATGTCGTTGAAATACGCGCGAAAGAGAAGGCTTTAAAGAAAATCAGGGAAAATATGGAGCTATCGAAAGACAAGACTGTAGCTTCGTGGCTGGAATTTGATTCTAAGGCGATAAAATCAAGGATTGCGCGTTTACCTGAAAAAGAAGACAGCGACAGCACTATTCAAGAACAGCTTATAGTGGAATTATACTCAAAATAAAAAGCTGATTATTTAAGCAGGCAAATTTGTAAGTTACAGTTTATAATTGCTCAGAGGAGGAATAGATGGGAATAAAATGGAGAGATTTTCAACTACCAAAAAGATTGGAATGCGAAGAATCGACCTATACTAACACATACGGGAAATTTTTTGCGGCGCCATTCGAAAAAGGATATGGAGTAACGTTAGGTAATTCCTTAAGAAGAGTTTTACTTTCTTCTGTTGAAGGCAGTGCCGTAACCAGTGTTAAGTTTGATGGTATTGATCATGAATTTTCAACTATTCCGGGCGTAGTTGAAGATGTTACTGAAATAATCCTCAATGTAAAATGCCTTGTATTGAATTCTCATTCAAAGATTCCTAAAACAATTTATATAAAAAAGAATACCCGTGGTGAAATCAAAGCAAAAGATATTGAAGCGGATGATACCATTGAAGTAATTAATTCCGACCTGCTCATTGCTACTTTATCAAAAGACGCGAAATTCAACATGGAGATGGAAGTCGCCAAAGGCAGAGGCTATGTAACGGCTGACGCGAACAAAAGAGATGACCAGTCGATAGGCATAATTCCGATAGATTCTATATTCTCGCCTGTTAAAAAGGTCAACTTTTTTGTGGAAAACGCGCGCGTAGGCCAAAAAACTGATTATGATAAATTGATTTTAGAGATTTTCACGAATGGCGCTATATCTCCAAAAGATGCCCTTTTATACGCTTCCAACATATTACAAAGGCATTTGGATATATTTGTCAGTTTCGGGCAATTACCGGAAGAAGTTGAGGAAGAAGAAGTAGAAATGACCAAGGAAGAAGCAACGATATACGAGAAATTAAAGCTTCCCATTTCGGAACTTGAACTTTCGGTAAGAAGCTGTAATTGTTTACGCGAAGCAAATATTAAAATTATCGCGGACCTGGTAAAAAGATCAGAAGAGGAAATGCTGGGTTTTAAAAATTTCGGCAAGAAATCATTGACTGAAATCGCGGAACTTTTAGCAGGTATGGGGTTAAGTTTAGGGATGCAAATTGATACCAAAAAATTAAAAAAAGCATAATTTCGGAGCGGTCATTATGAGACATGGAAAAAAAAGGTTACAATTAAATCGATATACCAGCTGGCATAAAGCTACGTTAAAGAGCCTTGCCAGGAATATATTGATTTATCAAAGTATCAAAACTACCAGAGCAAAGGCTTTCGTGGTAAAGCCGCTGGTTGAAAAATTGATTCAACTGTCTAAAGACAATACTCTTGCCGCGAAGCGCCAGGCGTTTAAAATCCTTTGTGACCATAAACTGGTAAGCCTTCTTTTTAATGAAATAGGCTTGCGGTTTAAACATAGGACAGGCGGATATACGCGTATTCTTAATTTAGGCAAGAGGCGCGGCGATGACGCTGATATGGTTCTTTTTGAGCTTACTGAAATTATAAAAAAAGAGATCAAAAAGGTTAAAAAAACCGAAGCGGCAAAACCGGAACAGGCCGAAGAAACATCTGTAACGGAAGTAACGCCAAAAGCTGAAGAAGCAGTTAAAAAGGAAAAAGAGAAACGTCCTGTGTCGAAAAAACCTTCGAAAAAGTTTTTGGGCGGCATTCGGAATATTTTTAAGAAGGAAAGAGATTCTCTTTAAAGTTTCAAGTTGCGTGATGGCGGATGTGACTAGAAACCTGAGACCTGAAACGTTAATAATTAACAGTTTTAAAAATAGAAGAGTTGAAAGATAAATGAAAATAGATACCCGGTTATCCGAGCGTCTAAAAAAAATTAATCCATCGTCGACTCTTGCAATAACTTCAAAAGCTAAGAAATTAAAGTCAGAGGGTAAGGATATAATCACTCTTGCAGCCGGAGAGCCTGACTTTGATACGCCGGATTTCATTAAAGCCGCCGCAATTGACGCAATTCGCGGCGGCTTTACCAAATATACTCCCACCACCGGAACCCCTGAATTAAAAAAAGCTATTTGTGAAAAATTCAAAAACGATAATTCGTTAAATTACGCGCCAAACCAAATCGTTGTTTCCTGCGGGGCAAAACATAGCATATTTAACGCATTAATGGTTTTGCTGCGCCATAACGACGAAGTCATCATTCCTCTGCCTTATTGGGTAAGCTATCCGGAAATGGTTAATCTTTGCGAAGGCAGGCCTGTTTTTATCAAAACATCCCATGAAAATAATTTTAAAATGACTATTAAGGATATTGAAGCCCATATAACCTTAAAAACTAAAGTCATCATTTTAAACAGCCCTTCAAACCCGACCGGCAGTGTTTATAACTCTAAAGAATTAAAAGAAATCGCCGATATTTGCGTTGCTAAAAAAATATTCGTAATCAGCGATGAAATTTACGAAAAAATAATTTTTGACAATAATAAACATGTTTCAATCGCGAGTTTTAATCCTGATATCTATAATTTAGCCATTACGGTCAATGGAATGTCTAAAAGTTATTCCATGACGGGGTGGCGTATCGGTTATTTAGGCGGTCCTGTAGATATAATTGAAGCAATATCAAAATTACAGGACCATTCCACATCTAATCCTGCTTCAATCTCGCAAAAAGCCGCCTTGGCCGCCTTAAACGGCGGCAATGAATTTATACGGGGGATGTCCGCTGAATTTCAAAAAAGAAGGGACTTTTGCGTAGAAAAACTGAAAAAAATAAAAAAAATCCATATAGTAAAACCGGACGGCGCCTTTTATATATTTTGCGATATTTCTAAAACACACCTGGATTCAGCGGCCTTTGCGGATAAACTGCTTCAAGAAGCTTCTGTCGCGGTAATTCCAGGCAACGCGTTTGGTATGGATACGTGTATTCGAATAAGTTTCGCCTCCAGCATACGCGAACTTGAGATCGGGATTGACCGGATTGAGGCGTGGATCGATAGAACGGTTAAATAAAAAGGCACAAGAATATAGAGGATAAAAAAATTATGGGACAGACGATAGCGGAAAAGATCTTAAGCAGCCACGCGGGAAAAGATTTAAAAGCGGGAGATTTAGCTATATGCAATATAGATTTTGCCTTTGGCCAGGACGGAACATCATCTATTATCATTGACCGGGTCAGAGAGCTTGGATTAAAAAAGCTAAAAACGAAGTTTTGCATGGTTATTGACCATAGCGCGCCCTCTCCCAGTGAAGGTGTTTCTAAAGTTCATAAAAAAATGCGTGATTTTTCAAGAGATTACTCGGTAAATCTATTTGATATAGGTTGCGGCGTATGCCATCAGGTAATTCCTGAATCCGGCTGGATTTTACCGGGAGATTTAGTCTTGGGAGCGGATTCTCATACCTGCACATATGGCGCGATTGGAGTTTTTTCTACCGGAGTGGGGTCAACAGATTTATCCGTAGCGCTTGCGACCGGGCAAAACTGGTTTAAAGTCCCCGATACATTTAAAATCATTATAGACGGCAAAATACCGAAAGGGATATTCGCGAAGGATATCATCTTACAGCTTATCGGCGACATCAAAGCTGACGGAGCTACATACAAAGCGGTGGAATTCCAAGGGGATGCGATTGATAAGTTGGATATGGACGGGCGTTTTACAATCTGTAATATGTTGGTGGAAATGGGCGCTAAGGCGGGTTTTATGCCCATAGATCAAAAAACGGTTGCCTGGTTTAAAGCTCACGGGGTAAGTGAACAAAAAATTAAACAAGTAAAAGCTGATGATGACGCTATATATGAAAAAGTTATCCGCTATGACATTTCAAAATTAAAACCTCAGGTTTCTATGCCTCATACGGTAGATAACACGGCAAGCGTAGATAAATTAAAAAACATCAAAATAAATGAGGCTTTTTTAGGCACGTGCACTAACGGGCGGCTTTCAGATTTAAAAGTTGCCGCGAATATATTAAAAACACGTAAAGTTTCTTCTTCTGTAAGGCTTATTGTCGCTCCCAGTTCGCGTGATATATACCTATCCGCGTTAAAAGCCGGCATTATCGATACCCTTATAAGAGCCGGCGCGGTTGTTTTAGTGCCTGGGTGCGGCCCCTGCGTAGGGACTCATAATGGGATACCCTCTGATGGGGAAATAGTAATTTCTACCGCCAATAGGAATTTTTTGGGCCGTATGGGCAATCCCAACGCGTTTATCTATCTGGCTTCTCCGGCAACAGTCGCCGCTTCAAGCATAGAAGGCAAAATAGCCGACCCCAGGAAATATTTCAAATAAAGGCCATTCTTATTTTTATGCTTGTCTTTTTTACAATCAGATAGTACAATATATTCGGTTTTCATACTAAATTATTAATCAGTTTCTTAGCAGTGCGACGCAAAAGGAGAGAAACATGGAATTAAAAGAATTATTAATGGTTTGCATTGAAAAAGGCGCTTCGGATTTGCACCTTACAGAAAACGAGCCCCCAATATTGCGCATCGACGGAAAATTAAACCGCACTAAACAAGAAATACTTGATAAGTCGTCTTTAAAAAGATTAATTTACAGTATCTTAACTAACCCTCAAAAGGAAATATTTGAACGTGACCTAGAATTAGATTTTTCATTAGCTTTACCCGGGATGGACCGGTTCCGCGTCAATATACATTTGCAAAAAGGCTCGGTTGAAGGCGCTTTCCGCCGCATCCCCTTGGTCATTCCCAGTATAAACGATTTAAAGTTGCCGCCGATAATCCTGGAATTAGGCCGGCGGCCAAACGGGCTGGTTTTAGTCACCGGCCCAACGGGTACAGGAAAAACCACTACATTAGCGGCTTTAGTTGACCTTATAAATACTGAACGCGAATGCCTCATGATTTCCATAGAGGACCCGATTGAGTTTGTGCATAGAAACAAAAAAAGCATAATAAAACAAAGGGAAGTCTATGCCGACACGCGTTCTTTTGCCGAGGCTTTGCGCCACGCGCTACGGCAGGACCCGAATGTAATTGTTGTTGGCGAGATGCGCGATTTGGAAACTATTTCTACTACTTTAACCGCGGCAGAAACAGGCCATTTAGTCTTAGCGACATTGCATACTCCGGACGCGCCGCAAACCGTGGCAAGAATTATCGACGTTTTCCCCGCCCATCAGCAGCAGCAGGTAAAACTTCAGTTAGCCGACTGTTTGCAAGGTGTAGTATCGCAAATATTGATTCCTCACTCTTCCGGGCAAGGAAGAGTTTTAGCGACTGAAATAATGGTCGGAACTCCGGCTATCCGTAATCTCATCCGCGAACAGGAACTGGAGCAGATACCAACGATCATGCAAACCGGCAGCCAATTTGGGATGAAAACAATGGACAAATCCCTGAAAGAGCTTTATCAGAATGGAGATATTACGCTTGATTCCGCGATGTCAAAAGCGAAGAATATAGAAGAGTTCAGGCAATTATAATACAAACTAATAATACAGGCAGAGATAAAGGTGGAAAAGAAATGCGAATAGAAGGAAAAACTATAAAGTTAGGCGATAATATAAATACGGACTTTATTATCTCAGGGCGGTATAAATTTGCGATAACGGATATTAAAGAGCTTGCCAAGCATATCATGGAAGATATAGACCCTGATTTTCCTAAAAAGATCATTCCCGGAAAATCTATACTGGCTGCCGGCTCAAACTTCGGTTTGGGGTCTTCCCGCGAACAGGCGCCTCTGGTAATAAAAGAAGCCGGCATTGCGGCGGTTTTGGCTAAAAGTTTCGCGCGCATATTTTACCGCAACAGTTTTAATATCGGATTATTGCTGATTGAAATTGATACCGATAAAATTGGCGACGCGGATATGCTGGCGATTGACTTAGATAAAGGCGTAGTTTCGAATTTAACGAAAAACATTCAGCTTCAAATTAAGCCGCTGCCCGCGTTTATGCAAGAGCTATTGAATGAAGGCGGTGTTATAAAATATTACCAGAAATATAATAGGTTACCTGAAGTTTCAAAATAATATGAGTTAACAGCAGTATAAAATCGTATGAATGGCAAAATGAAACATAAAATAACATTGATTCCCGGCGACGGTATTGGCCCGGAAGTTAGTTTAGCGGCTCGAAGATGTATTGATGCCACCGGCGCTAACATTGAATGGGTGGAAGTTGTCGCGGGTCTTTCCGCCCAGGAAAAATACGGAGAGCTGCTTCCGCAAAATGTTTTAGATTCGGTTAAGGAAAATAAGGTGGCGCTGAAGGGGCCGATTATGACCCCTATAGGAGGCGGGTTCCGTTCGGTTAATGTCGCGATCAGGCACGCGCTTGATTTATTCGCTTGCGTAAGGCCGGTAAAATCTTATCCCGGCGTAATAAGCCATTATAAGAATATCGATTTAGTTATTATCCGGGAAAACAGTGAAGATCTGTATGCCGGCATTGAATTTGAGGAAGGTAAACCCGAGACTAAACAGCTGATCGCTGAGATAGAAAAATATTCGGCGAAAAAAATACGCCCGGATTCAGGGATTTCTATAAAACCGATTTCAAAATTCGCTTCAGAACGTATTGTAAGGTTCGCGTTTGAATACGCCTTAAAAAACAACCGCAAAAAAGTTACCTGCGTGCATAAAGCAAACATAATGAAGTTTACCGACGGCTTATTCCTGTCCTGCGCGCGGCAAATTGCCAAGGAATATTCCGAAAAAATAGTTTTTACCGAAGCAATCGTTGATAATATGTCAATGCAATTGGTCCTAAAACCGTATGACTATGATGTCCTTGTATTGCCTAATCTTTACGGAGACATTCTATCAGATTTATGCGCAGGGTTAATTGGCGGTTTAGGCATTGCCCCGGGCGCGAATGTCGGCAAAGATATGGCTGTTTTTGAGGCAGTTCACGGGTCAGCCCCAAAATACGCGAACTTAAACAAAGTTAATCCGGCAGCCATGATATTATCCGGAGTGTTAATGCTTGAATATATAAATGAACACGCTTGCGCAAGGAAACTGGAAGAGGCCTTAAAGGCTGTTTTGCAAGAAGGTAAATCTGTTACCTATGATTTAAAAAGTAATCGTGATGATCCTACCGCCGTAGGGACTAAAGAAATGACAGATGCTATTATCGCTAAAATAAAAAGATAAAGGTAGAAACCAATGAAAATTAGTATAATCGGAGCGGGAAATGTCGGCGGGTTAACCGCCATGAGGTTATCTGAAATTACTGCCGGAGATATTTTTCTGATAGATATAGCAAAAGGGATAGCGCGTGGAAAAGTATTTGATTTAGAAGATGCGCGCGCGATCTTTAAAACAAATTTTAATATCCAAGGTTCGGAAAATATAGACGATATATTAGGTTCTAATATTATTGTGGTTACCGCGGGGCTTGCGCGTAAGCCGGGAATGACAAGAGAAGACCTCTTAAGTAAAAATGCTTCGATTTTAAAAGATATTTGCGGTAAAATTAAAAATTTGGCTCCCGAGGCTATAGTCATTATTGTTACTAATCCTTTGGATTTAATGACGCAATTCGCCTTGCAAATGACCGGCTTCGCGGCAAAAAGGATATTCGGCATGGGGGTTTCGCTTGATGCTGCCAGATTTGCCAATCTTATAAGCAAGGAATTAAGGATATCTCCGGTTAATATTGAGCCTTGCGTAATTGGCAGCCATGGTGAAGGCATGCTTCCTTTACCGCGGTTTACTAATATAAAAGGGATAAGCCTGGATAAATTGATCTCTAGTGACGCGATTACGCAGTTAACCGCGCGAACCATAGATAGAGGCAAGGAAATTGTTTCTTTATTAGGGGCCGGAAGCGCTTATTTTGCCCCTTCCGCGGCGATTTTGGAAATTGTCAAAGCGATTATTTACGATGAAAAACGCATATTAGGAGTTTCTACTTATCTCAGCGGTGAGTACAACATCCAAAGCACTTGTATCGGCGTGCCGTGTATTATCGGCAAAAATGGCATTGAGAAAATCATAGCTCTGGAATTAAATGAAATAGAAAATAATGCTTTGCAAGCGAGCGCGTTAAAACTTAAAGAACAATATTCGAATTTAGCCAAATAAAAACCGCAAAACAATGGCCTACGATTACGATTTAATAATAATCGGAGCAGGTTGGGCAGGATTTAATGCCGCGATAAAGGCAAAAAAATCAGGGTTAAAAGTTGCCCTGATTGAAGAAGGCCCACTCGGCGGGACTTGCCTTAACCGCGGTTGTATCCCTACCAAAGCCCTTATTCAATCCGCTAAAATTTACAGCCTTGCCAAAAAGTCAAAAAATTTCGGAATCGATTCTCCGGAATCAAAAATAAATTTTATCGAAATTCAGCAAAGAAAAGAAAAAATAATTCAACAGCTTCGGCAAAACATTGAATTTATGCTTAAAGGCGTTGATATAGTCCACGCTGCAGCAAAGATATCTTCCCCTAATTCTGTAAAAGCCAACGAAAAAGAACTAACTACAAAATATATCCTTATCGCCAGCGGGTCAAAACCTTTCCAACTAAAAGATATCCAATTTGACGGCAAAAAAATAATTTCAAGCGATGAAATCCTTGGCCTGAAAGAAGTGCCAAAATCACTTTTGATCATCGGAGGAGGGGTTATTGGCTGCGAATTTGCCAGTTTATTTTTTAATATCGGCACAAGCGTTACAGTCGTAGAAAAAATGCCGCAGCTTTTACCGGGGGTAGAAAAAGATGTGGCGCGAAAATTAGAGGTATCTTTTAAGAAGAAAGGTATCAAAGTAAATACTAATTTCGACGCTTCCGGGCTTGATTTTAATAATTACGAGCTGGTATTGCTTTGCGTGGGCAGGGCCGCGAAAACTGAAAATTTAGGGCTGGAAGAAATAGGCGTAGCTTTGGATAAAAACAAGATCAAGGTAGATGATTTTTTAACTACAAATATCCCGAACATTTACGCGGTTGGAGATTGCACCGGGAAAATCATGCTCGCGCATTACGCCGCTTATCAAGGCATTACCGCCGCGGAAAATATCATAAACCAGGGGAATTTCAAGCGCTGCGACAATAATATTGTCCCCAGCTGCATATTTACCGACCCTGAAGTATCAAGTGTAGGGCTGGATGAAGAAAATGCCGCCGGTAAAGGGTTTCAAATAAAGATCAATAAGTTTGATTTTCTATCTTCCGGCATGGCAAGGATACTGGATGAAACGGAAGGCTTTATCAAAATTATTTCTGATGTAAAAAGCGATAAGGTGTTGGGCGCTTCCATCATCGGCCCGCGCGCGACAGAATTAATCGGGATATTGACGCTTGCCGTTTCCAATTCTTTAACTATTTCTCAGCTGCACGATACAATATTCGCGCATCCGACTTTGTCGGAATGCATTCACGAAGCGTTATAATAAAAAAATGTTGAACCATTTAATTAATACCGATACAAAAACATTAGAAAACCTGCCGGTTATTTTCGATTTAGGGCTGATTGATTATAAACTCGCTTTACGCTACCAAAAAGAAATGTTTCTTGAAGCAAAGCGTGGAACTTTTTCAGCGGCTTTGATAGCCTGCCGGCATTTCCCGGTAATTACGCTGGGCAGGCGGGCGGATAAAAAAAATATTTTAGCCACGGAACAACAACTGCTGCAGAATGATATTTTAGTGTATGAGATTGAAAGAGGCGGAGATGCCACTTATCACGGCCCCGGCCAAATTATTATATACCCCATATTTAACCTTAATTTTTTAAAAAAAGATATTCATTGGTTTTTGCGCCAGATAGAGGCGGTAATTATCGAATTATTGGCTAATATAGGGATTCCCGCGAAAAGAAGGCGAGGATTCACCGGAGTATGGGTGGGAGAGAAAAAAATAGCTTCTATCGGCATAGCTATAAAAAACTGGATAACTTTCCATGGTTTAAGCTTAAATGTAACCAAAGACGACCTGGAAAACTTCAAGGCGATCAATCCTTGCGGGCTGAATATCGAAATGACTTCAATTGAAGATATCCTCGGGATAGAAGTTCACGTTGACGCGGTAAAAGACAGGCTGATTAGCGCGTTTTCTGATTTTTGGGCAATAAACGCGAATAATAATACGTAAAAAATATATTATTCGCAAATTCAAAACACAAAATTCAAAGGCACAAAAGAGTTTTAAATTTTAAAATTAAAACAAATATTTATTTTGATATTTATCATTGGAATTTGTTTTTTTTATTTTAAATTTTGAATTTAGCAAATTATTTATCCTTATTAATAACAGGAGGTAATAACATGACAAAAGTAATTCTGCCTAATTTAGGCGAAAATGTGGAAAAAGCGACCATTTCTTACTGGTATATAAAAATTGGCGATAGTGTAAACAAAGACGAAGATTTAGTAGAGCTTACCACGGACAAAGCTACGTTTAACCTGCCGAGCCCCTGCACGGGAACACTTAGTGAAATAATGTTTAACGAAGGAGAAATTGTCCATATTGGAGACGCGCTTGCCGTAATTGAAGAAACGGCATAAAAATGTGGTTTGCCCATAGCGCTGTCTTTTTAGCCGCTTTTTTACTTTTTCAAGTTGAATTAATTATTTCTAAAGTATTATTATTCAAATTCGGAGGCACCTATACGGTTTGGGGGGCAGCGGTTGTTTTTTTTCAAGCGACGCTTCTTTTAGGTTATGTATATTCGCATTTTGTTATAAAAAAAATAGGTTTACCTCGCTACAGATACCTGCATTCATTGTTATTCCTGTTAACTCTTTTTTTCTTCCCCGGCAAACCGTTGCCTGAAATATTTGCCCGGTACAACTCACCGATGGTTATTGATATTTTCAGGGAATTGTCGCGCGCCATAGGCCCGGCTTTTTTTGCCTTATCCACAATAAGCATAATATTCCAATGCCTGGTGGCAAAATCAGATCCGGCAAAACAGCTAAATCCTTACCAACTCTACGCTACTTCTAATTTGGGCTCTTTCGCGGGGCTGTTAACATACCCTTTTTTGTTTGAGTTCTTTTGGGGAATTAACGAGCAATTAACCATTTGGAGGATACTTTACTTAGTTTTATTCATCTTGCAAATAGCCGCGTTCAAATATATCCGCCTGAATAACTTTTCCCGAACTGATAATGCAGCAAGCCCACCCGTATGCTTCAAAGATAAAACCTACTGGTTTTTGCTAAGCGCCGCCGGAGTTATTGTCTTTTTGTCAGCCACGAATATTATAACTTATGAAATAAGCCCGATGCCGTTATTATGGATCGCTCCTTTGTGTGTATATCTTATTTCTTTCGTATTAAATTTTTCGAATAAACCTTTTTGCCCGAAAAATATTAAAACAATATTCTTTTTATCGATTTCATTTAATATAGTTATTTATTTCTTCATAGCGTTAAAAATCATCCCGAATTTATTAGCGATGCCTTGCCTTTTAGCTTTAATATTTATTGCCTGCATGTTTTGCCAGAATGAACTTAATAAAAATAAGCCCGCGGATACAAATAATTTAACTTTATTTTTTGTAATTATTTCCAGCGGCGGCTTTATAGGAGGCATACTCGTAAGCTGGATAATACCGTTAATTTCTATATCTATGATAGAATTTTTTATGGGGCCCATGCTTATTCTTATCGCCTTATTTATTAAAGAAAATAAACAAAAACTTCCTTTCCAAAAATTCCGCATGCTTATTTATCTGTCCATCCTTGTATTTATCTGGCCGTATGTGATCAACGAATCTATTCTGTTGGGCCTTATTTTTCTCTATATTATATTCAACTGCCTTTTTACCTGTTTTGATTTTTTATTAGCAAGTATCGCGAGTTTATTTTTTATTTTATTGTTGTCCTGCGGTATGGATTTTTTATGGGCAGGGAAGGGGTTTTTAACGCTGCGGAACTATTACGGTATATACAATGTTTACGCGTATAAAGGCGTGAAATTATTCGTAAACGGCAATGTGCTGCATGGCGCTCAAAACATGGACAAAGAAAAAGAAATGGAACCCTTGGCATATTATGACCGTAATTCACCGGTTGGCATTTTACTAAAATCAGGCAAGTTTCAATTCCTGCGTATGGGGTATATCGGTTTAGGCGCTGGCACGCTTGCCGCTTACGCAGAGGCAGATCAAACAATCGATTTTTTTGAATTAGACCCGGATGTTTTAAAAATCGCGAATAGCCAGTTTACATATCTAAAAAATTCCGCAGGCAAGATAAATTATTTTTTCGGAGACGCGCGGCTGAGCCTGCAGGAAATACCGGATAAAAAATATGATTTAATGGTTATTGACGCGTTTAGCGGAGATTCAGTTCCCGCGCACCTTTTAACGTGTGAAGCGATAAATGAATATATAAGGCATACCGCTAATAATGGGATAATATTATTCCATATTTCAAACCGGTATTTTGACCTTATGCCGTTATTGTTCAGCAATGCCCAAATGTTAAATTTATACAGCGCTACAACCGGCGCGATAGCCCGCGTAAACGTTTCACGGCTGGAGGGAATAAGCGGGAACACTGTGTGGGTCGCCTTAACAAAAGATGCTGATTCTTATAAAAAAATCTGTTCACTTAACTGGCTAAGCCCTGAATTTAAAAAAATACGCCCCTGGACAGATCAGTACTCTAATTTGCTCGCGATCTTTAAATACAAAAATTATTTCTCCATATCAAAATAGGGCAATTCCTTGAAATAGGCACTGCTTAAAGGTATACTTTAGATAGGCGCGTTATTCTCGAAGATAGCGGTTTTTATAATTCAGGCACGGTTGATGTACAATAAATAAAAATATTTATGCCAAAGAGAATACTTTTAATCGATGACGACGACTGTATCCTGGCGTCAACAAAACGTATTTTGGAGCAAAAAGGATACCTTGTTTCTACCGCTTCAGATGGAGATGCGGGATTAAAAATTGCCTTGCTTGAAACGCCTGATTTGGTTATTCTGGATTTAGGCCTGCCAAAGCTCCCAGGGGAAGAAGTTTGCAAAGGGATCAAAATAACTGAAAAGACTAAAAATATTCCTGTAATTATGCTGACAGGCAAAATTTCTGATACCGATAAAATTATCGGTAAAGTTATTGGAGCTGATTACTATATGACCAAGCCGTTTAACATTTCTGAGTTGTTACAAAATATTGCCGCGTTACTTTAAGAATCCCCCCTGTAGTTTATCTAAAAAAACAAAAAATACTTGACAATCAAAACGATATATGTAAAAATAACTTCAATCAATTTTCGCGTATGGTTATACCACTGGAAATGGCTTTAATTTTAGGCAGCAGAAGGAGGTGGAAATAGCAAACGCCATAAGCCAAAGAAATCAGTGATATATATAGATAAGCAATCATCTAGGGCAACCCTTAAACCTAGTTTAATAGAAAAAAATATACGTTTGATTTCCATCCAAAGGAGGGACACAATGAGTAAACGTTTGATGTTGGTTTTAGCAGCCGCGTTAGTAGCGAGTTTAACATGCTCCGCTTACGCGGAAGTACAAAATGTGAAAATTAGCGGGGATATCAGTGTCTTAGGAATAAGCCGCAGTAAATTGACTTTAAGAGAAGGTACTCCTTTAGATACCAGTTTGGGCGCTGTTAGTGACAATGGGAAAAGGATTGAGGCAGGACTCGCGCAAACCAGAGTAAAAGTAGAAGCTGACCTTACCGATAATATTTCCACTACTGTAAGATTATTAAATGAAAGAGTCTGGGGACAAACAGAAAACCAGGCAAATACCGATATTGATTTGGACCTTGCGTATGTAACAATGAAAGAATTTTTATATTCACCATTGACATTAAGCATCGGACGCCAGCCGTTAAGATACGGCAACGCTTTAATTATCGGCGATCCTGATACCAATGGCATTATGGCCGGGCACGCGTTAACATCAACCGCGGCAGGAACACTGCTTCCTAATTCTTTGGATGACTTAAGCCTGCGGAAATCATTTGACGCTATAAAAGCGTCTTTTAATTATGACCCGTTGGTAGTTGACCTAGTTACCGCGAAACTCAGCGAGGGATCGATAATCGGAAAGACTGACGCAAATCTTTATGGTGTCAACGCGGCATACGCGGTAAATGATAATTTAAATACCGATATATACCTTTTTCAAAGAGCTAGAGATTATGATTTAATAAACAGCCTTGGATTTACAAATTCCAAGAAAGAAGCTTTAAATACAGCTGGCGCGAGATTAGCTTATACAGGCACCAAAGATTTATATTTAGGATTAGAAAGCGCGTTTCAGTTCGGCAATCATATCGCATCAACAAGTTTATATCCGAATGAAGGACAAAATAGCAACACAAGCCGTAAAGTAAGCGCTTATGCGATACAAGCAGTTTTAAATTACACTATGTCAGATAGAAAAGCTACTCCCGCGTTAGGCGGAAGCTACACCTATCTTTCCGGTGACAAGTATCAGAGTGTAAGCGACAATTATAGAGGTTGGGATCCTATGTATGAAGATCAAGCAGGCGGAACCTTATTTAACAAAATATTAGGTTATTCCAACGCTCAATTATTCAATGTAAACGGCAGTATAAAGCCTTCAGATGATGTAAATCTAAGTTTAAATTACTATTATCTGATGTTAAATCAAACTTTCACAGGCGCCAATGCTGTCGTTTTAAGCGGGGTACCTAACGACCCAACTTATTTAATGAAAGCTGGCAAACGTGATTTAGGCCATGAAGTTGATTTAGGTTTAACTTATGACTACACCGAAGATGTGCAATTTGGCTTAAATGGCGGAGCGTTTATAGCCGGACATGCCTTTTCGAACACAAATAATGATACAGCAAAACAAGTAGTAGGTTCAATGAAAGTTACATTCTAATATTACGTATGTAGAAACAAAAAAACCCTCGGGGGCCGAAAATCTCCCGGGGGTTTTTTGTTACCGTTAAAAAATCGCGTGGCCACCAAGACACAAAGACACAACGTCACAAGTAAAAGCAGAAATAAAAGATTCACCGCGCCATTTGAACAGAACAATAAGCTTTTTCAGATAACTTTGCGGCGTGTGACATGGTGACAACTATATAACGAAGTATAACCTGAAACGATAAAAATTTATGATATATCTTGCGATAATATTTCACATGCATCAGCCGTATTACAAAAATCTTTTAACCAATGTAACGGATATGCCCTGGGTGCGCCTGCATGGCATCAAAGATTATCTGGATATGGCCCAGATACTTGAAAAACACCCTAAGATGCAGTTGGTTTTTAACCTTGTTCCATCATTGATTGAACAGGTAGAAGATTTTGTGAATCACAATGTAAAAGATCATTTTATGGAGCTTTCATATAAACCGGCCGCTAAATTAACCCACCAGGAAAAAGAGTTTATTCTAAACCGGTTTTTCAGCATAAACCCGGAGAAATGTATTGCTATTCATCCGCGATATTACGAACTTTATCTTAAGAAAAAAGCAAAAAAAGAATTTACTACGCAGGACTTTTTAGATTTACAAACCTGGTTTACTTTGGCATGGTATGACCCAACCTTTAGAAAAAATATTCCGGAAATCCATAAAATTGTCGCGAAAGGGCGTTTTTTTACCGAAGAAGATAAACGCGTTGTTTTAGATAAACAGATAGATATCCTTAAAGAAATTATTCCGACATATAAAAAGTTCATCGAAAAGGGGCAGATTGAGGCAACAATTAGCCCGTATTACCACCCGATTTTACCATTATTGTGTAACACTAAAATTGCCAAAGAGGCAAACATAAAAACTGTTTTGCCGCACACGCATTTTATACACCCCGAAGACGCCGAGGCGCAGATCAATGACGCGGTAAATTTTTATAAATCGCGTTTTGGAGTATCTCCCCAGGGAATGTGGCCCTCGGAGGAAGCGGTAAGCCAGCATATACTGCCGTATATTATTAAATCCGGAGTAAAATGGATAGTCGCGGATGAAGCGATTTTATTTAGATCTCTGGCGTCAAAACGCCGTAACAGCCGTTTTTTATATCAGCCGCATCTTTTAAGAAGGGAAGAAGGGGATTTAAGTATTGTTTTCCGGGACCGCAACCTATCTGATCTAATGGGATTTGTTTACCACCGCTGGCAAGCTGAACCCGCGGTGGAAGATTTCATGAAGCACATGCATAATATCGCGGCGGCGTTTAAACACAAAGATATTTTAATTACAATTGCCATGGATGGCGAGAACGCCTGGGAGTATTATAATAATGACGGCCATGATTTCTTGAATTTACTTTATCAGCGTTTATCTGAAACTGATTATATAAAAACTACCACCGTCGCGGATTACTTGAAAAAATTTCCCGCTGAAAACCAAATTGAACACCTTGCCGCGGGTTCCTGGATATACGGTGAATTCGGCAAATGGATAGGCAATCCTTTAAAAGTTAGAGCATGGGAATACTTGGCTTGCGCGCGCCAGGAATTAGAAAATCTCAAAGGAAATCTACCGGAAGAACAATTAAAGCTCGCATGGAAACAAATGCACGTGCTTGAAGGCAGTGATTGGTTTTGGTGGTATGGCGACGATGACACCGGGGATTTCGATAAATTATACCGTATGCACCTTGCCAATTTTTACACGATTATCGGCAAAGATATTCCCGAGTACGTAAAACATCCGATCGTATAAATTTCATGACCGGCAGTAAAGGGCTGTACTCTTTTGACGCCACGCGCGCGAAAGTTACTCCTTTAGACAGGCGGGGTTTTCTAACCCCGCCTCAACGATGGCGGGACAAGAAAGTCCCGCCTATACAAAGGAAAAGCGCGTAAAAAATATAATCTTATAGCCCCTAATACCTATTGACAGTAAAAATGTTTTGTGCTATAACTCAACAGATGGACAAGAAAGATATTTACGAACATTTAGCTAATATTTATTTAGACGCGTCTTCCAGTAAAAAGAACAAGAAGAAAATCCGGAAACCGTCTGGGATAAAGAATTTGTCTTTAATTGGCTTAGCATTAGTATTAATGTTAAGCTTTTTTTTTGTTGCCAAAACTCATTACAGCCGTAAACCCTTGCGCGACACGCAAGTCGCGTTAGTATTATATCCTGACGTTTTAAAAATAAACTTCGATTTTGACCCCGCAAAAAAAGAAATTTGTTCGATAAACCTCAATGGGCTTAACTTGACGCGATATAACGCGTTAGGTTTTTCCATTAAAAAAGACGACCCTAAGAATAATGTTTCCCTGCGCGTAGAATTAACAAACAGCTTTAAGGAAACGGCGTTCATATATTTGAAAGAAATCCCTTCCAAATGGAACGAATACAAAATAATATTTTCTGAATTTAAAGCGATAAGCGATTGGTCTGAAATGTCAAATTTGTCTTTCATCGTCGAGGAATGGAACACGGCGGAAAAAAAAGACGTGGTTTATATAGAGGACGTAAAAGTTTTGCAGTAATTAAAAACGTGTGGGGAATAATCCCAACACGCGGCTGCTGCCGTTTGATAACGGCATAGCAAGACGCGCTGTTAGCCAAGGAGGAAAAAGCAATGCGCATAATTTCCATAAGCAATCAAAAAGGTGGCTGCGGAAAAACAACAACTGCAATTAACCTGGCAGCTTCTTTAGCCAGCAACAACCGCAAAGTTTTATTAATTGATTTAGACCCACAAGCTCACGCGACCTTAGGCTTAAATGTGAAAGCAACGGCAACGATTTACAATGTCCTCTCCAAGCTGACAAATAAAAAAGCGCAGTTACAGGATATCATCCAAACAATTACTAAAAATTTTGATATTGCTCCTTCTAATATGGTTTTAGGCACATTAGAACAGGAATTGGCGGGTGAAATAGGCAGAGAATCACGGTTAATGGATACGCTTAAAAGTTTTAAAAACGATTATGATTACTGTTTAATCGACTGCCCTCCCAATTTGGGTATTTTAACCGTAAATGCCATCCGCGCTTCGAGTGAGATCATTGTTCCGGTTGAGGCAAGCAGGTTTTCGCTGGAAGGGTTATCTCAACTTATTGAAATAATCAACCTCATCAGGGACAGGCTTAACCATTCTGTTGATTACCGGGTACTGGTAACTAATTTTGATTCCCGCCTCAAATTTTCATTTAAAATACTCGACTATATCCGCGCGACTTTCAAAGGCAAACTGTTCAGCAATATTATTCATGTAAACGTAAAGATCAAAGAAGCTCAAAGCCATGGCACTTTCGCCCTTAATTTTGACAAATATTGCCGCGGCTCAAAAGATTACTTTAGTTTATCCAGAGAACTTATTACTCTTGAAATGGGACGGCAGAGAGTGCCTGTTTTGGAGAAAAGAATGCAGGAAATCTTAAAAGTGGAACTGCCTAAATTAAGTGAAGTGGTATTCTCTATAAAAGCGCCCGAAGCAAAAGAAGTATACGTCGTGGGAGATTTTAACGGTTGGGCGCAGGATAATACCAGCCGCATGGAAAACAATAACGGTGTTTGGTCAAAAAAGGTCCGTTTCAATTCTGGCCGGTATCAATACCGATTTATTGTTGACGGTGTTTGGACAGAAGACCCGAATAATCCGGTAAGAGAAATGAATCCTTACGGGCAAATGAATTCTCTTATTGAAGCAACCGCGTAATAAGCACCTAATAATGTAGGGCCTGTTCCCCGAACAGGCCGAAAGAATAAATTCCGTTAATGTAGGGCGCGTTCCCCGAACGCGCCGAAACGTATGGTATCAACAGATTCTAAAGAGATTCAAGAAGGCAAAATCTTTGCTATGGCAGGATACTGGTGTTTTCTGTGTATTTTACCGCTCATGCTTAAAAAAGAAAATAGCTTCGCTGTTTATCATGGCAAGCAGGGGTTGGTGTTATTTATTTTTCTGGTAGCAGGATTTTTATTCAATATTATCCCCGGTTTTGGAAATCTTGTCTGGCGTTTAGTGCTTTTTATTTACCTGGGGACATTTATCTGGGGTTCAATCCAGGCATTAATGGGAAAATATGGGCATATTCCGGTAGTATCGAATATCGCCGATAAAATATCACTATAGGGCGTGCCTGCCAGCAAGCAGGTTCCCCGAACGCTCCGTTAATATGCAAACACAAGAAGCCATTAAAAATCGCCATAGCATTAGAAATTTCGCAAATAAGCCGATTGCGACTGATTTATTAGAAAAACTTATTGATGCCGCAAGATTAGCGCCTACAGCCAGAAATGTCCAGCCTTGGGAATTTATTGTAGTAACGAAAAAAGACACTTTACGCGCGTTAGCTGAATTAACCGAAAACGGCAAATTTATCGCGGACTGCCCCTGTTGTATAGCGGTATTTTGCAAAAATACAAAATATTATTTGGAGGACGGCTCGGCCGCCACAGATAACATACTTATCGCGGCAACAGATTTAGCCCTGGCAAGCTGTTGGGTAGCAGGCGATAAAAAGCCATATGCCGATAAAATCAGGGAATTATTGAGCGTGCCTGCTGATTTTAAGCTTATCAGCCTGATAGCGCTAGGTTATGCCGCGGCAGAGAACAGATATCCTGAAAAAAGGCAATTAAAAGAAGTCTTACATTGGGAAAAATTTTAAATCCTGAATTGTAATAAAAGGAGACTCCCATGCCAATAAAAAAAATACCCGCGAAACCTAAAATAGTAAAAAAGAAAACCGTAAAAAAAGCCTTGCCCGTCAAAAAAATCGCGAAAGCTAAACCAGCCGCGCTTAAAAAGAAGAAATCGACGCCGCTTAAAATAAAAGAAAAAATTATCGGCACTATCACGCATTATTTTCCTAAAGTCCGCGCCGCGGTAGTAAAAATAAAAACGCCTTTATCCGCAGGTGACAATATAAAAATTTATGGGCATACGACTAATTTCACGCAAATAGCCGATTCAATGCAAATAGACAAAACCACGATACGGCTGGCTAAAAAAGGCCAGGAAATAGGGCTTTTGGTTAAGTCACGCGTCAGGCAAGGGGACATAGTTTATAAAGGTTAATCTGCCTATTACTGCAGGGCGCGCCTGCCGGCAGGCAGGTTCCCCGAACGCGCCGTTTTATAATCAAAATTAAAAGGAGGAGATAATTAACATGAGACTTCTAGTGATAGAAAAAATGGCAAAAAAAATGGGAATCACTGATACCTGGAAATTCAGCAAAGCGGGATTAATTAAAGCTATACAAAACGCGGAAGGTAACGCAGATTGTTTCGCGTCAATAAACCGCAAAAATTGCGCGGAAATAAATTGCTGCTGGAGAAGTGACTGTTTAAAATAAAACAAGTAATACTACAATGCCGAAAGGAGGCAAAAAATGGGAGTTGGATTAACCAATGCTGCGTTATTGTTCGCAATGGGGTTAGGTTTCTTTATTTGCTACTTTGCTAAAAAAGGTGATGATGAAATAAAGAGCCTTGGCCGCGTAATTGGCTTACTAATCCTGGGATTATCAACTTTATTTATTTTTCTTAATCTGATAGGCATTGCGCAAATAAAACCGCATATGAAATCTATGCAATGTATGCAGTCCGGAATGTATAGGTAATTATTTCTCACCTACGCGGTGTAGTTTTCTTAAACTGCGTCTTCACCGCGTAGGTGAGAGTAACAATATGCGTTGTTGTTTTTTTTAAACATTGCTGCAAAATGATTTTTCCTTCTCCTAACATACTGCTATTACATAAATTACAAAAACAACTTTCCTGATCATAAAAAATCAACTTTGTGCTTAAAAGTTGCACTTTGTAAACATACTGCTTTCCTGCCGCAAAAAACTTCAAAATATTAAAATAAATAAAAATACCTAACTCTTTACAATAAAGTATGTTATACTTATAAAATACTGTTTATTTCTAACCAAATATACTTGGCATAAAATATGCTTATATAGGATATAGTTAGTCTTAATGGGACAGACCCGGACAGACAGGGACAGACTAGGACAATAAAGAGCATTTTTAGGAGGAGAACACCGTGTCGAATGGCAGGATGACAATTACAGATATAGCAGGCCGTTTAGGCGTAACAACAAAAACCATAGTCCGCTGGGAAAAGTCAGGCAAAATCGGGCGCGCCAAGCGAGATTGGCGGGGTTGGCGTTTTTATGAAAAAGACGACTTAAAAAAATTGAAGGAATATAAGGACACGATTATTTATTCAGAGGAGATTCCAAATGAAATTACAGTTTAAACATCTTTATATAGGTATAACATTAGCGTTTTCTATTTTCTTATGTTCCGCGGCAAAAGCCCAGGAGGCAAGTAGAACTGAACCTCAAGAGCCAAACGGCGCTGTTTTTGACCCCTTGAAATACACTTTAGGGCCGGATGACGCGGTAGAAATAAACGTTATGCGCCATCCTGAATTCAGCGGGGTTTATCCGATTAATCAGGAAGGTAAACTGCAATATAAATTTGTCGGAGATATTGACGTAAGCGGCATGACTAAGCAACAATTAGAGCAAAGGATCCGCGAGGCGCTCTCAACCTATGTTAATGCTCCTCAAGTTGATGTAACAATCACGAACTATCGCAGTAAAGTTTTTTATATGTTAGGCGAAGTCGGCGCTCCGGGCAAATATTATATGCGCGCGGAAGCAATTACGATCAGAGAGGCATTATGTGAGGCGGGGCTGCCTACTACAGCCGCTGCTATGCGCAAATGCAGGTTGATAACCCCCAGTGTTAAAGGAAGGCCTAGAGTCAGAAAAGTCGATGTATATTCTATTCTTTACGGCGGCAATTTAAAGAAAAATATTAACCTGCACCCGGGAGATGTTTTATATGTGCCTTCCACAGTAATGGCAAAGATTATCCGGGTGATTAACCCTATTGCCTCAACAGTTGGCATTGCGGCAGCAGGCCCTAGCAGCGCGGCGGAAGGAAGAACAGCTGTTGACACTTTAAGAACCCGGCCGGCGCCATAAGAGAAAGTAAAAAATGGAAAACCAAGAATTCTCAAGATTTCGCAACCCTTTAGATTATTTAAAAATATTTTTCCGCGGAAAATGGTTTATCATTACTCCGGCGTATATCGGCCTTATCCTGGGGATTATAGCTTGTTTTATTATTAAACCCACCTGGGAATCATCCACCAGTATCATGGTAGAAGAAGCAAGAACAATTAATCCGTTAATGCAGAATCTTGCGATTTCGACTTCTACCGAACAGAGAATGCAAAGCATAAAAGAAATCCTGCTTAGCTGGAATAGCTTAGTTGAGCTGACTAAAAAACTGAATTTGGATAAAGAAATACAAGGGCAATTAGAATTCGAAGATTTGATTAAAAAGCTGCGTGATAGAATCATGGTACATATGAATCAGGCAAATATAATTAAAATTTCTTATCAATCTAAAAACCGGCAGGAAGCCCAATTAGTCGCCAAAACTTTAACCGATATACTGATCGAGCGCAACATGCAATCGCAAACCAAAGAAACCGATGTCGCGATAGATTTCATTAAAGAGCAGCTTGCTATCTATAAACGCAAAATAAAAGAATCGGAAATTGCCGAACTTGATGACCAGCTGAAAAAACTGCTGATTGATTCCACTGAACAACACCCTATGGTTAAGGAGTTAAATCACAAAATCAGCGTTGCCAGAAAAGAATTGGAATCCGGGGAATATGAAGTTAAAGGCGCTGAAAAGCCGCTCAGTAGCCCCACGCAAGAAGCGCTTAAACAGGAATTAGACAAGATGATTAATAAACAGGGTTCTTCATCCGGAGCTGTTTCTGATAGCATAGCAGACTCAAACAACTCAATTTATAAACTTATTTTAATGGATAAAGTTGAATCTTCCGTTGCCCGGGATTTAACCGTAAACCAGCAGATTTATAATATGCTGCTTCAGAGGTTAGAAACCGCAAAAATTACCCAACGCCTGGAAAGTTCGAAAGAAGGCACAAGGTATACCATCCTTGAGCCCGCAAGATTTCCGTTAAAGCCGGTAAAACCTAAAAAAATAGTTTTATTATTTATGGGGTTATTTCTTGGTACCGGCGCGGGTGTAGGGTTCGTATTTGTAAAAGAAATGTTAGACCAGTCGTTCCTGGATATCAATGACGCTAAACAAAGTTTGGAACTGCCGATTTTAGGCGCGATATCCCGTTTAACAACACAAGAAGAAATAAATAACGCGAAATATAAAATAAAAACAAGGGTAACCTTCGGATTAATTTCCGGCGTATCGCTTGTTACAATCTTTCTTTTGATTTATATATTAAAAAAGTAATACCAACATTTCCACCTACGCGGTGGATTTCTCCACCGCGTAGGTGGAAACGGTAAAATGTACGAAAAATTCTATAATTTCAGCGAAAAACCATTCAACACGACTCCGGACTCTAGGTTTTTCTTTGCCAGCGCCAAACACTTAGAAGCCTTAAACAGCTTACAGTACGCGATTACGGAACGAAAAGGCTTTGTGGTTGTAACCGGAGAGATTGGCGCCGGGAAAACCACGGTCTGCAGGACTCTTTTAAGCAAGCTTGGATTAAATACCAAAGTCGCCCTGATCACAAACACCCATTTAAATTCGAAAGAACTTATTACTGAAATCCTTGATGAATTTGAAATAGAACATAATGGCGGCAGTAAACAAAAACTTTTAAAACAGCTTAATAATTTCCTTATTACACAGCTAGCCGCTGATACAAATGTTGTTTTGATCATAGATGAAGCCCAAAACCTTACAACAAAGGTATTAGAAGAAGTTAGAATGCTTTCAAACCTGGAAACCGAGAAAGAAAAACTTATTCAGATCATTTTACTTGGCCAGCCGCAGTTAAAAGTTAAACTGGAGAACCCAAAACTTGAGCAACTTAAGCAGCGGATCGCGGTTTTTTATCATATTTCTCCTCTTACCCGCGCGGAAACAGGAGAATACATCTGCCACCGCCTGAATTTAGTCCACTCAGCCGGGGCAAATATATTTACGCCGGAAGCAATAAACACTATATTCGAATATTCGCAGGGTATACCCAGGCTGATTAATTTGACAGCGGACAGCGCTTTACTTTTAGGCTATGTTGATGAATTAAAATATATACCGGAAGAAATTATCAAAGAAGTTATTCGTAACCGCGACATCAACAATAAATTCGACGAAACAGAAAAAAAAGAACAAGCGCAATCGTTCGATATACATATACCGGATTCGATTTAATCGCGTAAATATTTAAAAATTGCAGGGCCCGTTCCCCGAACGGGCCGAAGGAGTATTAAGTGGGAAAAATTACGGATGCACTAAAAAAGGCCGCGGAAGAAAGGCTAACAAGAATAGAAAAAATTGACAACCAGTCAAGCGTCAAATATGAGTTTATTGCTGCCAAAACAGTAGATTCTAAAATTGATCCGCGTATCATCGCCTTTTATGACGCGCAATCACCTGTTACTGAGCAATACCGCAGCTTGCGCACTAATCTGCAGGCATTAAATACGCCAAAACCGATCAAGGCGATTACTATCACCAGTTCCATACACGGTGAGGGCAAAACCATTACCGCCATAAACCTGGCTATATCAATCGCGCATGATTTAGATAAGAATAAGATCCTTTTAGTCGACGCGGATATGCGCCGTTCACGAATCTCAAACTATTTAGGCATGGACTCAACAACCGGGCTATCAGATTTAATTTCTAACAATATAGATCTGGATAAAACCCTGCTTAACATAGGCATAAATAATCTTACAATCTTGCCCGCGGGAAAATCAGTAGATAACTCGGCAGAAATATTAGGCTCTTTAAAAATGAAAAACCTTATCAGCTTACTTAAAACAAGATATGACTTTATTATTTTCGATACTCCGCCAATAACGCTTGTTACAGACGCCGGCTTAATCGGCGCGATGACAGACGGGGTAGTAATGGTTATTCAGACTGACCGCACCCAGCGCGGGGTGGTCAAACACAGCGAAAACTTGCTAAAACAAGCCCAAGCCAAACTTCTGGGCTACATTTTAACAAACGTTCAGTATCATCTTCCGGCGTATATTTACCGGTACTTATAATTAATACGAAAGAAGATGGAAGAAAGACGAGAGACGAAAAAGATAAGTAGTGTAAGAGAATTAGAGGTTTACAAATTAGCATTCGACACAGCACTGGAAATATATAATATCTCAAAAAAGTTCCCATTAGACGAAAGATACGCTTTAACTGATCAAATACGCAGATCTTCAAGATCGGTATGCACAAATCTTGCTGAAGCATGGCGTAAACGTAAATATATAGCGGTTTTTATAAATAAGCTTTCGGATGCGGCGCAGGAATCTGCGGAAACCCAAACTTGGTTAGAATTTTCATTGAGTTGTAATTATATTGATAAAAACTTGTTTGATAAATTAGATGAACATTATGAACACATATTTGCAATGTTAAGTACTATGGATAAAAAGGCAAATACATTTTACAAATAATTGTGATAGATCGTCCTTCGTCTTAGCGAAGCGATCGTCGTTCGTCAATCGTAAAGGAGAAAATATGCGTTATCTAGTAACAGGCGGGGCAGGCTTTATTGGTTCAAACATTGTAGAACGTTTACTTAAAGAAGGCAATTTCGTAAGAGTCCTAGACAATTTTTATAGCGGTAAAAGAGAGAATTTATCGTTTACTGTGGACCGAGGACTGTCGACTGCGGACTTCGAATTAATAGAAGGCGACATCCGGAATAAAGCAGATTGTGACCGCGCCTGTGAAGGGATAGATTATATTTTACACCAGGCGGCACTGCGTAGTGTGCCGAAATCACTGGTAGACCCTCAAAGCTACAACGATGTCAATATTAACGGTACACTTTTTATGCTTCAGGCGGCATCCAAAGCCAAAGTAAAACGTTTTGTTTTGGCTTCTTCAAGCTCTGTTTACGGCGATACCGATAAGTTCCCGGAAGAAGAGAGCGCTTATCCACTTCTAATTTCACCTTATGCTTTATCTAAATTAACAGGAGAATACTATTGCCGCATATTTTCCGAATTTTTTAAAGTGGAAACTGTTTGTTTGAGGTATTTTAACGTTTTTGGGCCGAGGCAAGCCTTGGACGACGAATATGCCGTAGTCATACCTAAGTTTATTCATTGTATTTTGCACGATGAACAGCCGCCGATATTCGGCACAGGCAAACAATCGCGCGATTTTACTTATATTGAAAATGTAGTCCAGGCAAACATTTTAGCGGCTACAACTAAAGGCATCAAGCACGAGGTATTCAACGTTGCCAACGGCAAAGATAACACCGTACTTCAGTTAGTAGAATATTTGAACAAAATCATCGGCAAAAACATTCAACCAAAACTTTTACCGGTTAGAGCCGGCGATGTTTTCCGTACTTGCGCCGATATTACAAAAATTAAAACCAAACTCGGCTACGAACCCAAAGTAAATTTTGAAGAGGGCCTAAAACGCACAGTGGAGTATTTTAAAACAAAAAAGTAAATAGACAACACCCCCGGGGTGGGGCGACGCCACTGCCCGGGGGTGGAAACGGTTAAAAAAAGGATTAATCTACCATGAGCAAAACCTTAGCCTTACTGAAGCAGATTGAAGAATCTAAAAAAAATGCAGGGCCTGTTACCCGAGCAGGCCGCGACGTAAGCGCGAAAACAGTTTCTTTTTGGATAATCAGCATGATTATTGTAATTATGCTGTTAATTCTACTGATTTTTGACCAAAAATTATTCTCCATGATCAAAGAAAACAGCGCGGAGAATTTTTTGACGGGAGAGAAACTAAATAAAATCGAGGCCATTTTAACCGATTACTCGCGCCAGGCAAATGTAAACCGGGATGTGATAAAGAAACTTAATGATATTTTAGAAACACTGGATAGCAGATTAAAAGAAACCGAAGACAAATTAACGCAATTTAAAGATACAACCGAAGAGAAAATCTCTCAAATAAAAGAAGCTACAGATACGCAAGTATCATCGATAGAGAAACTGACAAAAGAAAAAGACAAGCTAATTGACAAAATCAGTTTCTTAGAAACTGAAGTAGAGAAATTTAAAGCAGAAAACGAAACGCACGCGGCAGCAGCAAATGTAACAACCGCGACAACAGTAATCGAATAATGTATTCTTAAGTGTGCCCATTGCGGGGAGCGTTTTCACGTGGATAGGCGGGACATTCTTGTCCCGCAAGCAATGCAATAAATGTAGGGCCCGTTGTTCCCCGAACGGGCCGAAAGAGGAGATAAAGCATGGCAGATGCAAAAGTCAAACGCCCTTGGGGCTTTTACACAGTTTTAAACAAAGGAACCGGCTTTAAAGTTAAGCTTGTAGAAGTTGCTCCCGGCAAGCGCCTTAGCCTGCAGAAACACAGCTATAGAAGCGAGCACTGGGTAGTAGTGCAAGGCACAGCAAAAATCACCAATGGAAGAAACATACTTTTTTTAGAAGAAAACCAAAGCACATATATACCTAAAAAAGGCATTCACCGATTAGAAAACGCGACTGACAAGCCGTTAAAAATTATAGAAGTCCAGTGCGGCAAAGAATTAAAAGAATCCGATATTACCAGATTAGACGACGACCACGGTAGAATATAAATAAATAGTATTCCACCTACGCGGTGTTTTTTTCACCGCGTAGGTGGAGATGGTAAAAAAGGAGCAATCAAATGTCATTATACGAAAACATAAAAAACAAAACTGACAAAATCGCGGTAGTTGGATTAGGCTACGTCGGCTTTCCGCTAGCCATTGAATTCGGAAAGATTGTCGAAACCATAGGCTTTGATTTGAACAAAAAAAGAATCGATGATTTACAAAACGGCCTTGATGTGAATAACGAAACAACCGCGAGCGAAATAAAGGAAGCCAAATTTCTTAAAGTCACCTCGATTCCGGATAACCTCAAAGCGGCAAAATTCTTTATTATCGCTGTCCCCACGCCGATAACAAAGAATAAACAACCTGACCTTTTTTGCATGACTAGCGCTTCAGAAATAGTCGGCAAAAACCTTACCCAAGGAAGCATAGTTGTTTTTGAATCCACGGTTTATCCCGGAGTTACGGAAGACGTCTGCGTTCCTATTCTGGAGCAATTTTCCGGCTTAAAATACGGCAAAGATTTCAAAGTCGGATATTCCCCTGAAAGAATTAATCCGGGGGATATCGAACACACCATTAAAAATGTAATAAAAGTAGTTTCCGGCTGCGATGAAGACACGCTTGAAGAAGTCGCGAATGTATATAGCATGATTGTCACTGCCGGTGTTTATAGAGCGGAATCAATCAAATGCGCGGAAGCGGCAAAAGTGATTGAAAACACCCAGCGTGACCTGAATATAGCTCTTATGAACGAACTCGCCATTATTTTTCATAAAATGGGCATTGACTCATCAGCGGTATTTAAAGCCGCCGCGACTAAATGGAACTTTATCAAAATGTATCCCGGGCTCGTCGGCGGGCATTGCATCGGGGTAGACCCGTATTATCTTACTTTCAAAGCGCAAGAGTTAGGATACCATCCGCAAGTTATCCTTGCCGGCAGAAGAATAAACGACGATATGGGCAAATTTATCGCGGAACAGACTGTAAAACTTCTTATCGAAGCAAATAAAACCGTGAAAGGCGCTAAAGTTGTGGTTATGGGCATTACTTTTAAAGAAGATGTAAACGATATCCGTAATTCCCGTGTAATCGATATAATCAATGAACTAAAAGAATACGGTGTCAACGTCGTAGTCTGTGATCCTCTGGCGGATAAAGAAGCAGTTAAACACGAATACGGGATAGAATTGACTGAATATAACAAGAATGTTAAAGCCGACGCGATAGTAGTAGCGGTAAGCCATAATATTTTCAAAAGGGATTTAACCTTAGAAGCATTAAAGCACCACTTGTCAAATAACAAAAACAACGGCGTAGTAGTAGACGTAAAAGGAATTTTTGACCGAAAGGCGTTTCAAAACTCCGGATTACTATATTGGAGATTATAAGTATATTTAACACCCCCGAGGTGGGGCGAAGCCACTCCCCGGGGGTGGATATGGTTAAAATAAGAGCTAAAAATAAAATGCCCATAAATATTAAATTTACAAGAAATATAATCCCGCCCGTTTTATTTATGGCTGTGATTTTTATTTTATCAGCCATACCAATCGACGCTATTCTTGACTGGGTAAAATACAGGTTTAGCGGAATTATGGCTTTAAGATTAGAAGTCCAAAGCCTTTTGCATATTCGTATTATTTATGAAGAAATCCAAAATTATCTGCATGTCCCGTTTTTTATTTTCCTCGCGTTTTTATGGATGCAATTTTTCGCGAAAAAAAATATGGGTTTTAGGAAATCAAGTATTTGCACCGCTTTAATTACTTTGATTTTCGGAGTATTGGATGAATTTTCTCAGGTTTTTTTCGCGGGCAGGATCGCTTCGGGTTTTGATTTATCTTTAGATATAATCGGCTCTTTGTTAGGAATCGGTATCTATCGTCTTTTAAGTTTAAAAAATATTAAAAACGCCGCTGGTTAGGGGAGGATTTTATGTCAGGTATTAAAGAATCAAATGGAATTAAAATAAAAGAAAAGATCAACAAATTCATAACTGAAAATTTTTTATTGGGCGTAAATGCCAATAATATAAATGATGATGATTCATTCCTGGAAAAAGGGATTATTGATTCAACGGGAATTTTGGAATTGGTAAGTTTCGTCGAATCAGCATTTAACTTTAGGGTGGAAGACGAAGAATTAATGCCGGACAATTTGGACTCAATCAATAAGCTAGTAGCATTTATCAAAAAGAAACAAAACAAATAATAATACACCCCCGGTGTGGGGCGCAGCCACTCACCGGGGGTGGAAATGGTAAAAAAACATGTATCTAACGAATTATTTAAAAACCAACGCAAAACAATATCCAGATAAAACCGCCATAGTTTATAATAACGAGCGCGTTACTTATTCTGTGCTTGATGAACTATCGGATATTTTAGCGGAGAAGTTGATTGAAAAAGGGATCACCCACGGCGACAGGATAGCGCTTCTATTGGAAAATTCTCCGGTATATATTATTTCTTTTTTCGCCATATTAAAAGCAAACGCCGTTGTCGTCCCCTTAAATACTCAATTAGTTTCACGGGAACTAGAGGCAATATTAAATGACTGTTCTCCTAAACTTATGATTACCAATATTCCCCATCAAAATAATCTAAAAGATTTGGCAATATCAAATTCAATTTTATTAATAGATCAAGGTAACTTTGAAAAATGCGAGTGCTCAAGTCATTCTGAGCGGAGCCCGCAGGGCGGCGTGAAGAATCTATCAAGTGCCAACGGCTTAGCCATGATAATCTATACCTCAGGCACAACGGGAAAACCCAAAGGCGTTATGCTTTCTCATGCTAATTTAAACGCTAACGCAGAATCTATCGTAGAATACTTAAACCTCAAGCCAACAGACAGCATAATGGTAATCTTACCATTTTATTATTCTTACGGAACGTCTTTATTAACTACTCATATCAAAGCGGGAGCCACTTTAGTTATAGATAACCGTTTTCTTTATCCCAATCTTGTTTTAGATAATATGGAAAAAGAAGAAGTAACCGGTTTTGCCGGCGTTCCTTCTCACTATAACATACTCTTACGGAAATCAGCCTTGCGCAAATATAAACTAAGTAAATTACGCTATGTAACTCAAGCCGGAGGAGCAATGTCTCCGGCTATGATCAAAGAATTCGCTGAACTTATGCCTCACGCCAAATTCTACGTAATGTACGGCCAAACTGAAGCCTCAGCCAGATTAACATACCTAGATCCCAAATATCTTTGTCATTCTCAGTCCCCGCGTTTTGCTTCGCAAAGCGAAGCAGCGGGGACGAAGCATCCAACTGACATTGTTCCGGAATCTCAAAACAAACTTGGTTCCATCGGCAAAGCCATTCCCGGAGTAGAAATAACCATCTTGAATGAGCAAGGCCAAAAAGTAAAACCCGGCGAAATAGGAGAAATCGTAGCTAGGGGCAAAAATATTATGCTTGGTTATTGGAACTCTCACGAAGAAACGCAATTAGTCTTAAAAAAAGAGGGTTTATGGACAGGCGATTTAGCTAAAATTGATGACGACGGTTTTATTTATCTCATTAGCCGCAAAAAAGAGATGATTAAGTCTGGCGCAAACCGCATTAGCCCTTTAGAAATAGAAAACATTGTTTGCCAAATGCCCGGCGTAATAGAATGCGCGGCTGTAGGCATACCCGATGAAATTTTAGGAGAGACAATCAAGCTTTGCGTGGTTAAAAACGGCATTCCATTTGCAGAAAACGACCTATTGCTTTTTTGCAAACAAAACCTTGCCGCGTATAAAATACCTAAAGTGATCGAATTCCGGGAAAGTTTACCCAAAACCACCACCGGCAAGATTAAACGGACAGAATTAATGTAGGGCGAGTTCCCCGAACGCGCCGAGAAACAAGACGTAAAAGACACCCCCGGGGGTGGAAACGGTAAAAAAAAGGTATAAAGAATGACATTTAACAACGACATCCTAAAACTAAACTGCGCATCAGAAACCGAACGCATCTGCGCGTTTATTAGAGAGCAACTGCGCGCAATGCGCCGCGACGGCATAGTCATAGGCATCAGCGGCGGGATTGATTCCGCATTAAGCGCGGCATTATCCGTTAAAGCCATAGGCAAAGACAAGGTTTTAGGCCTAATTCTTCCGGATAAAGACTCAAGCCCGGAAAGCGAAGAATTCGCATGCAAACACGCGAAAAACTTGGGCATAAAAGTAGAAAAAATAGATATTACTCCCGTATTAGAAGCATTTGGAACGTATGAAAAAAGAAATGCCGTAGCCAAAGCTATTTTTCCTGAATTTGCTAACAATTACAAACTAAAAATCACGCTGCCTTCAGATATATTAAACAAAGATAATTTTAATTTCTTTACTTTAACTATTGCTGCCCCTGATGGCAGTATAAAAACTGCCCGGCTGAATAACGAGCAGGCAAAAGGCATAATCGCCGCAACCAGTACCAAACACAGAACCAGAATGATGGCTCAATATTATCACGCTGAGAAAAACAATTACCTCGTTTGCGGCACAACCAATAAAAGCGAAGCTCTGCAAGGATTATTCGTTAAATACGGCGATGGCGGGGTAGACATAGAACCAATCGCGCATTTATTCAAAAATCAGGTATTTCAGTTAGCGGAATCTCTAGGCGTTATCGAAGAAATAATCAAACGCGCGCCCTGTCCGGACACCTACAGCGCGCCTGTTACGGATGAAGAATGGTATTTCCGTATGCCATATAAACAACTGGATTTATTACTTTACGCGTGGGAAAACAAAATTAATATTAGTGAAATTTCTGTAGTTATGAAGCTCACTGCAGAGCAAATAACCCGCGCCTTTAGGGATTTTACCAGTAAACACAGCGCGACAAAGCATTTGAACCAATTACCACCGACATTAGTGTCAGAGTGTGTAAATACCGACATTATAGAGATGAAATCTTAGCGTAAGCTTATGGAGGGCGCGCCTGCCTACCGGCACGCAGGGTCCCCGAACGCGCCGAAAAATAGAACAACGTAATTAGACACCCCCGGGGTGGGGCGAAGCCACTCCCCGGGGGTGGAAACGGTAAATAAAAAGAGGTTATTTATGAAAATCTGTATTAAATGTATTCTCCCGGAAACTTTTCCCGGCATCACCTTTAACAACGATGGCATCTGCAACTTCTGCCGCGACTTTAAAGGCGAAGAAGCGGTTAAAGAAGAAAAAGCAGAATACTACGCTAAATTCCAGGACTTGATTACACAGACGAAGGGAAAAGCCGATTACGACTGCACATTATCTTATTCCGGAGGCAAAGACAGCACCTATACGCTTTATTTGCTCAAAGACATATTTAAACTACGGCCGTTAACCATAACTTTTGATAATGGTTTCGTTTCCGAACAAGCATTTAAAAATATCCGAACCGTAACAGAGAATCTGGGTGCAGATAGCTTAATTTTTAAAGCTGATTTTCAGTTACTTAAAAAAATATTTTCCGCCGGCATCGAAAATACCATGTATTCACCCAAAGCCTTAGAAAGGGCAAGCACCATTTGTACTTCCTGTATCGGATTAGTCAAATTCACAGCCTTAAAAATAGCCCTTGAGAAAAAAATCCCATTGATGGCATGGGGATGGTCTCCGGGACAGGCGCCAATCAGGTCTTCTATAATGAAAATCAATCCTACTCTTTTTAAATCCACGCAAGAAACGTATAGAAAGCCTATGGAGGAAATAGCAGGAATTGAAATTAACCGTTATTTCTTAACAGAAGAACAATTCGAAAACAATGCCGCCTTTCCTTATAACGTAAGCCCTTTAGCATTCATGGACTATGATGAACATAAAATTATCAAGAAGATAGAAGAATTGGGTTGGATAAACCCGGAAGGGCTTGACTCCAATTCAACCAATTGCCATATGAATTCATACGCGAATCAAGTGCATATAGAAAAGCACGGCTTTCATCCGTACGTCTTCGAAATAGCCGGAATGGTCAGAGCAGGAGTTATGAGCAGGGAAGACGGATTTAATAAAATATACCGCGGCAATGACGATTTAAACGCGACAAATTCTGTTAAGGACAAACTAGGTTTAAGATGCCCGGATAGGCGGGACATTCCTGTCCCGTAAAAGTTGCCCGGATAGGCGGGACATTCCTGTCCCGCAAAGATTGCGAATTTGGAGACAAATTATGGGATTACTACGATTAATTTTAAATAAGATTAAACAAATACGGCATTCGATCGAATTAAATAAATATGACTGTTTTACTATCGCGGAATACTTCCGAAAACAAGGCGCCCAGATAGGAGAAGGATGCAGCATTATCCCGCGTTTTCTTGGAACTGAACCTTATTTAGTGAAAATTGGCAATAATGTAAATATATTAAAGGACGTCAATTTTATTACTCATGATGGCGGCGCGTGGATTTTTCGAAAAGAAATTCCTGATTTACAGGTATTTGGAACTATAATTATCGGAGATAACTGTGTTATAGGCCAGAATGTTATTTTATTCCCCAATATAGCAATTGGGAATAATTCAATAGTAGTTGCAGGGTCGGTAGTTATTTCTGATATTCCTGAAAATTCTATTGCATTGGGCGTTCCGGCAAGGGTATTTGATTCTGTAGATAAATACCGAGAAAAATGTATTGCCAAATGGACAGAGCAAAAACCTTCTGACTTAGTAATAGAGGACAGGCATAATTGGAAGAGTTCTGAGCATTTTCAATACAATCGCAAGAAACTAAAAAAACATCTAATGAGATTATTTTGGCATAATGCGTAATTAAAAATGAAAACTAACCAAAAATATCCGTCTCCAGCCGTAGTTTTAGGATTAAGTGCCAATGGCCTTTCTATCTCAAGGTCTTTAGGACGCAAGGGGATACCTGTTATAGGAATAAGTAATCATAAAGATGAGCCGGGCATATATTCAAAATATAATAAACGCAATTTAGTGGTTCCTAATATTATTGATAACAAACCAGCGGAAGAATATCTCATAAAAACCTTAATTAATTTAACAAAAAGCTTCCGGGGGAAAGCGGTTTTATTTCCCACCGCGGATGAATATATAGTATTAATTTCGAAAAATCGTGATCTGTTATCGAATTACTTTCATTTTCTTTTACCTTCGCATGAATTAGTAGAATGTTTCATCGATAAATATAAAAGTTATGAATTAGCAAAAAAATACCAAATTTTATTTCCAAAGACTTTTTTCGCGAACAATGAAAGTGAACTACTCACAATTTCTTTACAAGTAAAATACCCTTGTATTTTTAAGCCGCTTTTTTCACATGTCTGGCGAGAAAAATATGACGGTAAAAAAGTTATTATAGTTACTTCGCCGCAGGAACTTATTGAGTCATATAATAAAATAAAGAAAATAGGAGATAAAGTTTTAATCCAGGAAATTGTTCCTGGATTAGACAGTAATATTTATCTGGTTCTGGCTTATTTTAATAAAGAATCTGCTCCTTTAGCTTGTTTCTGCTGCCGCAAATTAAGGCAGCATCCGCCGCATTTTGGCATCGGTAGTTTTGTGGTAAGCGCGTATGAGCCTAGGATAGTAAATTTAGGAATGGATTTTTTAAAAAAAATTAAATATAAAGGGCTTGTCGGCATTGAATTTAAGATAAACTCTGATACAAATACTCCTATTTATATCGAAACTAACGTTAGAACAACTTTTATAGGAGAAATAAGCGTAGCTCTAGGTATAGATTTGCCATATATCGCTTATAAAAATCTTGTGTACAACGACAATCGCATAGAAGAAAAAAACTTTACTTTTGACGAAGGCGTAAAATTAACCAATATCACTTTAGATTTCGGTAGTTTTATGTTGTATAGAAAAAACAAGGAATTGAAATTTATCGATTGGATTATATCTTTTAAATCAAAAAAAATGGCTCACACGTATTTTTGTTCCGATGATCTAATGCCGTTTTTACACGTGTATTCAACTTTTATCTTTTATAAGATTAAAAGGATTTTATTCTGGGGTATCGCTAAAATGTTTAAAAATAACTGTGGTGAAAAGAATGAAAAAAGCCGTAAAAATCGCTCTGAGTAATTTAATTTATTATTCAGGAGTACCAGCTTTAATTAGAAAAATATCATCCGCTAATTGTCAGATAAAAATACTCGCGTATCATCGCGTAAGTAATGATGATTTCGATCCATTGTGGATGAATAATAAAATTGATCACTTTGAAAAACAGATGCAGTACATAAAAAAATACTATACTCCCGTTTCTTTAGAAGAAGCCGTTGAATTACTAATTAGAAAGAAAAAAATCCCCCAAAATTTAATTGTAGTTACTTTTGATGATGGATATAAGGATAACTATGTAAACGCGTACCCCATCCTTTTCCGTAACAAAATACCGGCAACCATTTTTTTGACTGTTAACGGGATAGAAAAAAATGAGCTTTTGTGGTTTGATGTAATTTGCGAAGCGATCAAACTGACCGCCGAAACTAAAATAGACTTGCAAAAATTCGGTTTTGGAACTTATTCTTTAGATACGTTATATGATCGAGTGAAAGTTGCCAATATAATAACAACTCTGGCAAAAAAACTCAAAAAAGAAGAAATAGAAGCCTTTGTCAATTATATATTAGAAAGATTAAGCGTAAAATCAGAAGTAATGAATATTTCTAATACAATGTTGAACTGGGAAGAAATAAATAAAATGTCTAAAGGCGGGATAAGTTATGGGAGTCATGGAATGACACACTCTATTCTTTCTAATCTTACCGCTGCTGAATTAGAATATGAAATTATTCAGTCAAAGAGAATAATAGAGTTGAAAACAGGTTTAAAAATAAAGTTATTCGCGTATCCTAATGGAAAAAATAATAATTTTAATACTCATATTGAAGAAAGGCTTAAAATATGCGGTTATGCCGGTGCCTGCACCTTGGAAAATGGATATAATGATAAGCTGTCAAATCTTTTTGCTTTAAAAAGAATAAATATATGCGGGAAATCATTGACAAATTTTTACGGCTCTTTTTCTAAAGTTTTATTTGCTTCCCGGATTGATCGCAGCACAAATAATTATTTTAAAATTTTTTAGGCTGGAAAATTTGTTATACAAAAAAATATGACACTATTTAATGCGCTCATTAATACGATTAAGCACATTTTACATTCTATTAAATTAAGTAGATATGATAGGTTTACTATTTCAGAATACTTTAGAAAACAAGGCGCTCAAATTGGGCAAAAATGCAGTATTATTCCGCGGGCTCTTGGGACGGAGCCATATTTAGTTAAAATTGGCAATAACGTTACAATCGCTAATGGAGTAAAATTTAATACGCGTGATGATTCGGCTTGTTTTTTTAGAAAAGAAATCCCTGATATTCATGTTTTTGGAGCAATAGTTATAGAAGATAATTGTGTTATCGGCAGGGATTCAATCTTGTTTCCAAATATCACCATTGGTGAAAATTCAATAGTAGGCGCAAGGTCCGTGGTAGTTACAGATATTCCGCCGAATAGTATTGTAATAGGAGTATCCGCTAGGCCGTTTGGATCAATTCAGAAATACAGAGAAAAATGCGTTGCGAAATGGAGAGAGCAAAAGCCGCCTAATTGTCTCATAGAAGAAGGCAGCGACTGGTGGCATTCAAAACATTATGAAGAGAACAGAAAAAAACTTAAATTACATCTTGTGAATTTATTTTGGGGACAAAGCAAAATAAACGAATAAACGCAAAAAAGGAATTTAAAGATGCGCAGAATAAAAATAGTTTTGGTTATAATTATTTTGCTATTAGGAGGTTTTCTTATGTCAAGGGCAGATAAACAGACATTTAAGAATAAAAGAATATTATTATTAGGCGCTTCTGTAGGGTATCACTGGGATTTGCCTGAATGGGCGGAAAGAACGCAAAATAATAGTTATCTTATTGAAATGGTACCAGTGTACGCATTTGACAAAAGCGAAGCCTTAAATGAAATCCTAATTCGGCCTAAAAGAAAGTTCCGGCTTACGCGTTCCTATATTAAAAGCCTTCTTAAACCTGCGCCAAAAAAACCGGAAGTTATCATTATTAAAGAATGCGCGGCATATTTCCCCGGAGATTTGGAAAAATATAAAACTTTGGTAAAACAATGGTCATCTCAATGCAAAGCCGCAGGGATTCAGCCTGTTTTAGCAACAGTTGTTCCTGTGACTAAAGCGCATACCCAACAGAAACCAGGCAGATTAGAGGGCATACTTGCATATAATGATTGGGTTAAGAATTATGCGAAAGAAACCGGAATAAATTATTTCGATCTTGAAGCTGCTTTAAGGATAAGCGATAATGACAGGTCATTAAGGCCTGATTTAACCAGCGGCGACGGGCTGCATCTTAACAAAAAAGCGTATGATATTTTAGATAACATTTTAAACGAGCAGTTAAAGCGGCAGATTATTTAATATCAATTAAAAAATAAAGTAGTTGAAAGGAATAATATCATGTATTCGGGTTTTCCAAAAACACATTTACCACTATTGTTATGCAGCTCTGATGGCGGCGCGCTCAGTTTAATAGAAGACGGAATTTCTGCCCGGGGTGAGAATATTATTACGGGGACTTTACGTTGTAAATCATGTAACCGGAAATATAGCATAAACGAAGGGATAGTTTGTTTACTTGAAGAAGCGTTGTTGGATAAAGAATCCGAGCATGAACGAAAACTCAGGGATCAACAGGCAGAGAAATATGATAATTATTATTTGTCTGAAAAACTAAGCAAGATGAATTTGATGGAAATATTGCCAACTCTGGATGCTCTCAGGCTTAGTCCAGGACAAGTCCTGCTTGAATTAGGTTGTGGTACCGGCAGGTATACAATAGATATTGTTAACGCGTGCCCAATAGGAATGTTACTGGCTGTAGATTTTTCGGCCGCATCGCTACGCATACTTGCTCAGAAACTAAAGCCGCAATCACCTGTTGGATTAGTGCAAGCGGATATCACGCGTTTATCGGTTGTAAAACAACGTTTTGACCGTATATTATCGACTCTTGTATCTAATCTTCCTAATCAAAAACAACGGTTAATGATGTTTCAATTAGCTTCAGACGCGTTAAATGATAATGGCCGCTTTATATTCAGCACCCATTATTATGGCATACGTGACCGATTGGAAAATTTAGCTAAATCAGGAAGATACGCTAAAGGTGGTATTTATCGCTATTATTTTAATAAATATGAAGTATCAGATGAGATCCGGCACTACTTTCGTAAATTTAGCATTCATCCTGTTCAAATAGTTATACCTTTTGCGCAAAGATTAGGGTTGCCAATTGTAATGCTCTCCCGTATTGCGGAACATTTTCCTTTTATTAATCAATTGGGCAAACTACTTTTGGCTACCGCAGAGAAACCGGCCAGTCCAACGGATACAACTGTTTATAATAAACGCATAAATAATATTGAAGTAAAAAATAATTATTCTTCGATCCAGAATTAAACAACAATATGAATGGGAACGATACACTAAAAATTGAATGTATTAATGAACTTAGCAAAGTGCCTGAGTTAGCGCCAATATGGGATACACTGCTAGCTGAGAGTGATGTTGACTTTCCCTTTCTAACCCTGGATTGGATTACTTTCTGGTGGCAAGCGTTCGGGCACGATAGCAAAATGCTGATATTAATTATAAAGGAATATGATGAAGTAATCGCGATCGCTCCTTTACGAAAAACAAAAATGCGTTGGAGAGGATTAACTGTAACCGCTATATCCTTTATTGCTAACTATTATTCCAACAGAACGGGATTAATTATTGGAAATAAAGCAAAAGACAGGAAAGATATTTTCTATAATATAATTAAATATTTAAAAGAAGGCCACTACCATTTTGATTTGTTATGCCTCGACCTCATAGAACAAAATTCGCGCACAGATTCCGCTGTGAATGAGGCTTTGCGCTTAAGTGAAATGAAATATCGTAAAATGAGCACAGATTCCTCGCCTTATATGTTTATTGATAAGGATTGGGATAGTTATTTTAAAACAAGATCAAGGAATTTTCGATCTAAATTAAACCGTACAAGAAATGAGCTTAATCGTCAAGGGGCTTTTGAAATCATAAAATATTCGGCTGGCGATGTTTCGAGTGCGATGCAGGAAGTAATATCTGTTTCGAAAAAGACTTGGAAATATAAAAAGAATACCGCCATAGCAAGCAAAAAAGAAAGTCTAAGTTTTTTTACTGATTTAGCGAAAAAAGCGTCAGAAAAAGGCTGGTTAAACCTTTGGGTGTTGAAACTTTTTGATAAGCCGCTTTCTTTTGTATATAACTTAATGTATAAGGAGAAAATATATTTTCTTAAAGTAGGTTTTGACGAAGATTATTCGAAATTGTCTCCCGGACTTTTTCTCACAGAGGCGTCAATTAAAGATGCGTTTATCAATAAATATGAAGTATATGATTTCTTAGGGGAAAATGAAAATTACAAACTCAAATGGACATCTTTGTGCAGGGATCATTGTAAATATTGGATCTTCAATGATACTTTATGCGGCAATTTCTTATTTTTCTGGGAATCCGTGATCATTACTATTATTAAAAAAATTGTGTTTAAATACATAATCAAACGAAATGGTTGTTGAATTAGTCCGCGATATCGTTAGATTTAGAGAGTTAAAAGATGAATGGAATAATCTTTTAGCGAAAAGTGAGCTTATAAGTGTTTTTTTAACTTGGGAATGGCTGTATTATTGGTGGATTCATTTCAAGGCAGATAAAGAGCTTTTTATCCTGTTAATTAAAGACAAGGAGAGCGGCAAATTGTTAGGAATAGCGCCGTTTTGTATACAAAAAAAGGAATTATTTAACGTAACCTTGGTAAAAAAAATTATGTTTCTGGGAACAGAAAAAGTTGCTTCAGATTTCTTAGATTTTATTATTTATCCTGAAAGTAATGAGAAAGTACTGGAAACAATTTATAAATATTTAGACGACATGAAACATACCTGGGATATTGTTGAGGTCGGAGACATAGACAAAAATGCCAGTTCTATTAAAATTATAAGAAAATTAGCTAACAAGAAATATCTAACTTTAATAAAAAAGTCTCAGATCTGTCCTTATGTAAAGTTACCGCAAAGCCATGCTCTATTGTTGGAATCGTTAAGTTCAAAAATGCGAAGTAATTTAAAAAGAAGCACGAAACAAATAGGGACTAGAATAGCGGCGGATTTTTCTACTTGTACACAAAAAGAACAAGTTAAGGAAAATATTGAAAAAGTTGTAACTCTTCATAATACAAGATTTAAGGAAAAGCACGGGAACAAAAAAGTTAAAAGTGCTTTTAGCGGAGATGTAATAACAAATTTTCACTATGAGGTTGCCGAGAGTTTTTTTGCAAATAACTGGCTGAAATTTTATTCTCTAACATTAGACAATAAAATAGCGGCATCGTTATATGGATTTCTTTACAAAAACAGATTATTTTACTATCAATCAGGCATAAACCCAGAGTGGCGCAATTTCGGAATTGGAAATGTTTTGTACAGCTATTGCTTGGAAAACTGTATTAACAGCGGGTTAACTGAATTCCATTTTCTTCGGGGCAATGAAAATTATAAATTCCGTTGGACAAAAGAATATACGGAAACAATAAATTTCTTTTTATGCAATAGGACATTGGCGGGAAAATTCCTGTATTATTTTATTAAGATTAAAATGATTATTAGAAAATTTCCAAAAAAGGACACGTATGGTAAGCGTAATAATCCCGGTCTATAACCGCGCAAAATATATTGAAGATTGCCTTAATAGTGTTTTAAATCAAACCTATAAGGATTACGAAATTATAGTTGTTGATGATGGTTCGACAGACAATTTAAAGCAAGTCTTACTGCCTTATTTAAGCAAAATTAACTATATTCATAAAGAAAATGGCGGAGCGGCGAGCGCAAGAAACGTAGGGATACGAAATGCGAAAGGCGAATACATTGCCTGGCTGGATTCCGACGACAGATGGTTTGATTTTAAACTTGAGCTGCAAATGATGCTATTGGAAAAAATTCCAGAGCTCGGCTTCATTTGCTCCGACTTCGCGTGCTTTAGTGATGAAAAAGGGAAGATATCTGATTCGTATATATTGGATTATTTCACTATTTATGATCAATATAACTTAAGTTTTGAAAAAATGTTTCCCCATCATCTTACGTTAGGGGAATTAAACATTAATCATATGAATAGAGACTCTAAAGTCTACTGGGGAGATATCTCTGATAAAGTTATTTGGGGGCCGTTATTTCTTACTTCAACAGTTATAACCAGAAGAGCATGTATTACTGACATAGGTTTTTTTAACGAAAAATATTCAACCATAGAAGACTACGATTTCCACTCGCGTATTATAAAAAAATATAAAGCGGCTTATGTGGATATCCCTACAATGGAATATCGGCGATACCATGCCGATCAAATTTCAGGCCCTCACATGCGGTTACAGAAGGAACTTAACCTATTGGATATAGCCATCAATTTGTGCGTAAAAGACGAGGGCTTTTTCGAAAAATCTAAAAAAAGTGTTAATTTGAAATTATCGCAATGCTACTCTGCGGTCGCCGATGTCTATTATAGAGATAAAAACTACAAAAACGCATGGAAGTATTTTCTTAGCAGCATAAAGTTTAATTTTTTACAAAAACGCGTTTACTGGCGTACATTTGTTTCTTTTATAAATATAATACGGATTAACTTTTTTGTAATTTTCTCAATGATATCAGCTAAAAATGAATAGAACAACAATCCTTTATATTACCGATGTATTTTATAGAATGGCCGGCGCCGAAAGAAATTTATTTGAAGTTGTAACACGTCTTGACCCGCAAAAATATAGACCGATAGTAATGTGTTTTGAAGGCGGAGGAAGTGCTGATTTATTAAGAAAAAAAGGGGTTGAGGTTATAGATTTACAGTTAAAGAAAATTTATTCTCCCAGAGCAATCCTTAAGGCATTCGGCATATTCAAGCTATTACGGCAAAAGAACGTTAAAATTGTCGTTACTTATCACGAAAGCTCGGATTTTTTAATATCAATAATCGCAAAATTAGCCGGAATTCCGGTAATTATTTCTAGTAGAAGAGATATGGGCTATAAACTTAAGCCGCGGCATATTCGCATTTATAAATTTATAAATAAGTTATTTGATAAAATCATAACCGTTTCAGATGCAGTAAAAAATACAATCTTTGAAAAAGAAGACGCATTCTGGCATAAATTAGTAACCATACATAATGGCGTAGAATTAGAGAAATTCAACATTTCTCCCGATAAAAATATTATTAAGGAATCACTTGGTTTAAATAATAAAATGCCTGTTGTAGGGATATTAGCCGCGCTACGGCCAATTAAAGGGCATAAATACTTCTTAGAGGCTGCGTCTTTGATTTTAAAAGAACTTCCTGAAACTTATTTCTTAATAGTCGGCTGGCCTGAAAATGAAAAGTATTATAATGAGTTAAAAGAGATTGCAAAACAGCTTAAAATTGAAAAAAACGTGCTTTTTATCGGAGGGCGCACTGATACCGCGGAAATACTTTCAATTATTGATATTTCTGTCCTTTCTTCGATCAATGAGGGATTTCCTAACGCGGTTCTTGAATCAATGGCAGCGGGAAAACCCGTTGTTGCTACTGACAGCGGAGGAACACGAGAAGCAGTTATTGAGGGGAAAACGGGTTTACTTGTGCCGCCGAGTGATTCAGAAGCGTTAGGGAAGGCTATTTTGAAACTTTTGCGCAATCAAGATCTGGCGGATTGTATGGGCAAAGAAGGCAGGAATTTGGTAAAAAAAGAATTTAGCATGGAGAAAATGCTGCGAACCCTGGAAAATCTATATCAAAGTTTATTATTTGAGAAAGAACGAATGAAAGAATTTACGCCGCAAGGAATTAGTTTATTAAGTAAAACCCTATCAATAAAGGTTAAATTTATGATAAAAGCTGCAGTACATTATTTAAAAACGTCCTTTTTAATTTCTAGAATTTTTCACTACAAAAACAGTATAAAAATTTTAGCATATCACCGGGTAAATAATGATTATTTTGATCCGTTAAGTATGAATATCGAAATTTCAACCTTTGAAAAACAAGTTAGATATATCAAAAAGTATTATAAAATTATACCCTTAAGTAAAGCGGTTGAAATCCTTAAAAAACATAAGAAAATCCCTAAAAATTTAGTTGTTTTAACTTTTGATGACGGATATAAGGATTTTTATTTAAACGCTTATCCCATATTGTCAAAATATAAGATACCGGCTACTTTATTCTTAAGTATAGGAGCGATTGAAGAAAAAGACGCCTTGTGGTTTGATGCAATTGTTTCCGCTGTAAAAATAACCCAAAAAAGATATCTTGATTTAGAAAAATATGGCTTTAAAAAATTTATTATTGATTCCATCGATAAAAAAAAGGACGCCATACAACAAATAGTATATTGTCTAAAAAAATCCCCCCTAAATGAGCGAAATAATATTTTAAGCTATTTATTAAAAGAACTGGCTTGTGATTCCAAGAAAGTTGATTTATCATATCCTTTATTGGACTGGGAAGATATTAAAGCAATGAGCAAAAATGGCGTCACTTTCGGAAGCCACGGGATGACTCATACCATATTACGGTATCTCACGGAAGAAGAAATTGAAAATGAAATTGCCACGTCCAGGGAAATAATAAAGAATAAAACCGGATTAGATATTCAATTCTTTAGTTATCCTAATGGAGGAGTTGGTGATTTTAATCAAAATATAGAATGTTTACTAAAAAAACATAATTATATAGCTGCATGCACGTTAATTAACGATAATAATACCCTACATTCAAATTTGTTCACTTTAAAGAGAATTTGTGTAAGTAAATCTATGAGAAACCTAATTTTTTGACAATCATTTTATTTATAATATGATTTCTTATAAATAATGCTAATTTCAAATGAGCCTTAAAATAGAAACCGCTAACGGGATAAAATGGCAAGTTGGATTTGGTTTATTGCAAAAAGCTATATCTTTTTGTACTACCATTGTTTTAGCAAGAATATTAGGACCTTCTCATTATGGGCTTTTTGCGATGGGTCTTATAATTATAAATGCCTTTGGATTATTTAAAAGTATGGGTATCGAATCAGCTCTGATACAGAGAAAAGATAATATCAAAGAAGCTGCTAATACTGCATTTTTTATTATTCCTATATTAGGAATTACGCTCTATTTACTTTTGGTTATCACTGCACCAATAATTGGAATTTTTTTAAATAACAAAGAGTTGATTGGCGTGATTAGAATGTTGGGATTAGTCTTCGTTTTTGCCTCATTAGCAAGGGTCCCTTTAAGTTTGCTGGAAAAAGAAATGAAATTCCAGAGAATTGCGATAGCTGAAACTATCTCTGCAGTGTTATTTTCCATTGTTGCAGTAATACTTGCAATATCTGGCTTTGGAGTTTGGAGCTTAGTTTTTGGTTATATTACATCAACAACTACAGTAACAATAATGATTTTTATATTTTCAGGATGGAAACCAAATTTCTTTTTTGATAAAAAAATTGCGAAAGAAATGTTCCATTTCGGGAAGTTTTTATTCCTTGCAGCAATATTCTGGTTTCTAAAAAGCAATTTAGACAATCTCCTCGTAGGGAAACTATTAGGAACTACTTTGCTAGGTTTTTATGCCGTTGCATTCAATGTAGCTAATTTTAGTTCTGATTATTTTGGGAACAAGGTTCATCGCGTAGTTTTTCCGGCCTATTCTACGGTAAAAGCAGACATGGAAAATTTAAAGAAGGTTTTTTTAAAGGTATTTAAATATATCACTATCATAGCTATGCCCCTAGGGATAGGAATTTATATTCTAGGAGGAGATTTTTTAAAATTTGCATATGGTGAAAAGTGGATAGGTGCAATTCCGGTATTAAAAGTTCTATCTATATTAGCTACTACTAATCTTATTCTTGTCTCTACTGAAGGGGTGCTAATGACATTAGGAAAATCTAAACTTATTTTTTATAGCGTTGTTTTTCAAGTAATAATGTTTTTTGCATTGATCAATCCTATGGCTAAGTTATATCAATTAACTGGTGTTGGAATTGTAGTTGCTATTGCCTCATGTATATCATTAATTTTTGAATTGATTTGTTTAATAAAATTGCTTTCTTTAAATTTTCTAGATATATATTCTAATTTTAAAACAGGATTACTTGCTTCTTTAGCTATGGGAATTGTATTAATAATTATAAAAAATTTCACCATCACCGATTATTCTCCTAAATTGTGGTTATTAGTTAATGTAACCACGGCGGTTGGAGTATATTTATTTATGCTTTTCGTAAATGAAAAGAATATTCTGAAAGAAATGAAAAAATTAATTATTTCATAAATAATTAATTTTTGTTTAGTTATAAAAAAGGAGTGAATAAAAATGGCTTATGCGCTATATGAAAGCTCACAGGTTGGCGGAAGTAGTGAGTTTTGGGATATGTGTTGGGAAAAAACATCCCTTGAAAGGCAACTTGCGATGACCACAAAGGATGATGAATTAAATATATTTCTCAAATACCTGCCTAAAAATGGCAAAATACTTGAGGCTGGTTGCGGCTTGGGTCGATGGGTAATTTGTTTAAAAAATAGGGGATACGATATTAAAGGAATAGATTTTTCAAAACAGGTAATTGATTTGATAAAAAATTATGATCCTGCAATTCCAGTTGAATTAGGTAACATAATGGATATTAATTATCCTGATAATTATTTTGATGTGTATATTTCCTTAGGTGTAGTAGAACATTTTGTTGAAGGACCTTTTAACGTATTGGAAGAAGCAAAGAGAGTAGTAAAACAAAATGGCATGTTATTTATTAGTGTTCCGGTTTTTAATCCTATTAGACATGTAACACTACCTTTTGAAAAATTATTTAGATTTATAATCGAAAATTATTTGGTAAGAAAATTACTTGGAAAGAGCCCTTATCCTCCAAAAAACTTTATTGAATATAGATTCATAAGAAAAGAGTTCTCGCGCCATCTGCTTAAACTTGGATTTGAAATTGAAGAAATTATTCCTTTTTGCCATATTGAGCTTGGATTGTTTAATCACTTTCTTGAACCAATATTTTTCCTAAGAAACAAACATTTATTGGCAATATTTCGTCGTACAGCAAAATATTTAAAAAACATATGCCCATGGCTCGCTCCTCATATGACTATGTGGATTGTGAGAAAAATTAAATAAAATGACAAAAATAGCTTACATTCACGGAAATAGCAATATTATTGCTGGCCAAGAAAAAATTTTACTAAACATAGTCAGAGAAATAAAAAAAAGTGATTTCGAGCCAGTTGTGATATTGCCTTGCGATGGAGTATTTGCTAAGGAATTATCGAATTTAAGAATTACCGTAAAATTTATTAAATTACATAGACTTAATAAAAAAAATCCATTTTTATTTCTTTCAACAATTTTTCAGCTTTATATTTATTTAAAAAAAGAAGAAATAAAGCTTCTACATATTAGTGGTGTATATCCAAATCAATATAGTTGTTTTGCGGCAAAATTAGCAGGGATACCAATTATTTGCCATATTCATTCCACGGTTTACAAAAAGGAAGAGTTCAACAATTCTTTTTTAAGTTTTGCTGATTTTATTATAGCTGTTTCCAATGGCGTTCGAGACAATATAAAAAAAACTGGTATAATTAAAAAGGATATAATCAAAGTAATTTACAATGGAATAGCCCCAAAAGATTACTACATAGATGAAAAACGGTTACTAAGATTAAAAAAAGAATTTAATTTTGATAATAAGTATATACTTATAGGACAAATAGGACAGATTATCGAACGCAAAGGGATATTTTATTTCATTAAAATGGCGGAACATGTCATAAAGCACAATCAAAATGTTCGCTTTTTTCTCATTGGAGATGATAAATATGAACCCGGATATATGTCAAAAATGAAAAATTTAGTTAACGATTTAAAACTTAATGATTATTTCATTTTTACTGGATTCAGGAATGAAATACATGAATTAATTTCCCTATTAGACATTGTTATTTTGAGTTCATTATTTGAAGGATTACCCACAATATTATTAGAAGCAATGTTGTTAAGCAAACCAGTTATTGCTACAGATATACCGGGCGTAAATGAAATTATTGAAGATAAGACAACAGGTTTTTTAGTCCCCGCAAGAGATCACCTTTCATTAGCAAGACAGGTTTTAATGTTACTTAGTAACCGAGAACAAATAAATATTCAAATAAATAACGCAAAGAAAAAGGTTCTAGTTGATTTTTCTCTCGAGAAGCAAATTACGCAACTAACTAATATTTATAATAATTTAATTAATAAATAATATGAAAAAAATAAAAATTTTGTATTACGAACCGAGTACAGGATATGGTGGATCGTCTAGATGCCTCCTTGAGTGGTTGAAACATTTTAATAAAGAAAAATTTGAACCATTAGTTATTATTCATTATAAGGGGCCTGCTATTCTAGGGATTAAAAACTTAGGCGTGGCAATCCAGCGGATTCCATATATAACTTTATTTAAAAAAGTTTCTATATCTTACCACGGTAAAATTATCTCTTATATAATGCTTTTTCTTGAAATAAGCTGTAATGTATTACCTATTTCTATTTTGATCGCACTATTAATAAAAATAAAAAAAGTTGATTTAGTAGATATCAATTCTAGTATTGCATCAGGACTCCCTGGCATAATAGCTTCAATAATTACGAAAACCCCTTGCATTTGCCATATACACGATACACGAAGTTTGACTAAAATAGAAAAATTTTTCGGGAAATGGATAAATAAATTTATTGTTTTAACCAATGAAGCATTCAAATTGTATTGTTTGGATCTAGATGCGCAAAAAATAACCGTAATTTATAATAGCCTAAATTTATCAGAATGGACTCCAAAAAATAAAAGTAGTAATTTTAAAAATGAATTTAACATTGATTTAAATAGCCCACTAGTAGGAATTGTCGGCAGATTAACAAAAGGGAAGGGGCATATCGATTTTATTCGAGCTGCAAAAATAATCAATAATTTAAATCTCCGGGCAATCTTTATAATTGTTGGAAGTGCCATTTTTATAGATAAGAATACGGAGCAACAGTTAAAAAAAGAAGCACACAATTTAGGGTTACGTGAAAAAATTATTTTTACGGGATGGAGAGAAGATATACAGGATATAATATCAAACTTTGATATATTAGTTTTTCCAACTTCTACTTTTCCTGAAGGCTTTGGGCTTCCTTGTATAGAAGCAATGGCCTTAGGGAAACCTGTTATTGCGACTAATATTCCTGGACCTTCAGAAATTGTACTCGATAATTACACTGGTTATTTAGTCCCACCATCTAACCCGGATAAATTAGCTGAAAAAATCATTACAATACTTAATGATAATCAATTGGCAAAAAAGATGGGAGACGCTGGAAGAAAACGCGCTGAAGAATTATTTGATATAACAAAGAATACACGACAAATCGAAGATTTATATTTTAAGGTTTTAAACAAAAAAACAAACTAACATGATTAAAATTATTAAGGCAATAATTGAGAAGTTAAAAGTGCTTTCATATAATGAATTTACTATTGAAAATTACTTTAGGAAAAAAGGCTATAAAGTAGGCAAAAATAACAGAATTTTCATAAGAAGCTTGGGGAGTGAACCTTTTTTAGTAAAAATAGGGAATCACTGTACCCTTACAGCTGGAGTAATATTTTTAACTCATGAAGGTGCTTGTTGGATATTTAGAGAAGAAATTCCTGATTTAAATGTATTCGGAAAGATTGAAATTAAGGATAATTGTTTTATCGGTATGAATAGTATTATACACGCAAATATTACTATCGGTCCAAATTCTGTGGTTGGCGCTGGTTCCGTAGTAACAAAAGATGTTCCTCCTAATTGTGTGGTAGCAGGCATCCCCGCTAAAGTAATTTGCTCAACTGAAGATTTTAAAAAAAAGTGTCTTAAAAGATCGTCCAATCTTAATTTAAAAGGAAATCGTAAAAATTGGCAAACACAATTAACTAGCCATTTTTGGCGTAATAACAAATAAAAAATAAAATGGGCTTAGGGCTGACTCAATATATACCACTTATAATTTATATTACTAGTTTTATAATTGCATTTTTATCTCTTTTTATTAATCCTACTCTTGGGGTACTGTTCCTTTTTCCGCTATTGCCATACCAAATTATATTCGAAAAAATAAAATTATGGACATTTGGAAAGGATATAAATGACATTATAATAATTTCAATATTATTTGGGGTTTTTTTAAAAAATAATAATACTAGCAAAAAAAATAACGCAATAAGAACAAAGACAAGTTTATATTTACCAATAATTGTATTATGCATCACAAGCTTGATCAGTTTTATTAATGCGACTTTAACTTCTGGATTAGGATTTGATTTAAATAATAATTATTTGTTGGACTGGAAAAATTATATGCTTTTGCCGTTAATATGGTTTCTTACATTTAAAAACATAAAAGACTTAAAAAATCTAAAATTATTACTTTTTTTACTGATTATGGGAATCCTGGGGGCTGACTATTATTTTTCCATAAATTTAAAATGGATGAATATGTGGCATTTTTCTGAAAGAGTTAGAAACATGATGGACGGATTGTTCGTATATCTGGGAGCTAATCATTATGGGGCTTTTTTTGCGCATTTTATATTTATTTTAATCGGAATCTTTTTATTTGAAAAATCAAAATACTGGAAATTAATTCTATTGGGAATCATTTTTTTCACCGGCTATTGCTTAGTATACAGTTATTCCAGAGGGGCATACATAGCGTTAATTGCCGGCTTAGTTTTTATCGGCCTTGTTAAGGAAAAAAGGATTCTTTTACTACTGCTGGTTTTCTTTATGTTTTGGCGTAATCTTGTGCCCATCTCCGTATATGAAAGGATCACCATGACCAAAACAGAAAGCGGCGAGTTGGAAGAATCAGCGGCGATTAGAATCGTATTATGGAATAAAGCACTGGAAATGTTCAAAGAATCACCAATTATCGGGAAGGGATTCAATACCTTTCAGTTTACTTTCAATAATAGGCTCTGGCTGGATACACATAATTATTATTTAAAAATGCTGGTCGAACAAGGAATTTTAGGCTTAAGTGCATTTCTTTACCTTCTTTTTTCAGCATTTAATGCGGGCTGGAAATTATTTAAAGAATCGGATGAAAACACCTTAAAAGGATTAGGATTAGGTTTTGCTTCGTGTATTATTGCGGTCGCGTTAACAAACGCGTTTGGCGACAGGTGGACTTATCTTTCTCTCGGCTCATACCTTTGGATATTTATGGGCCTTGTAACCAGAGCGCAATTAATAATAAAACCATCTAAGCAAAAACAGGAATAACTAAACTTGCGATTTATTATCAAACGATGATTAAAGAAATTAAAACTCTACAACTAATAAGCCCAATTGGTTTTTTTGGAGCGGAAAACGTAATGATTCAATTGTCCAAGGAATTATTCTCTTGCGATTATTCTAATTATGTGGGGATACTCGGTAATTCACAGCGCTCCTATATAGACACAGCGGATGAAGCGGGAAAATACGGCTTAAACGTTAAAATATTTCCATGCCGCGGCAAATTTGATATAAAATCAATATTAAAGATCAGAAATTTTATTAAAAATAATAAAATAGATATTATTCACTCGCACGGGTACAAATCAAATTTATATAATCTTTTAGCAAGTATTGGCTTACGCGTAAAAAGAATTACCACCTGCCATAATTGGCTGGGTAGCACCGCCAAAATGCGATTTTATGCGTATTTGGATAAATTGCTGTTAAATAAGTTTGATAAGGTAATTGTGGTATCGAATGATTTAAATGCAGAAGTTTTAAAAAGAGGAATATCACCAAAAAAAGTTCAACTGATTTATAACGGCATTGATCTCAAGCGATTTCAGCCCGATAATCTTAATAATATATCCTTTAAAGAATTGCTTGGATTTCAAGATGGTTCTCCTCTCATAGGGACTGTAGGAAGGCTGACAGAAGAAAAAGGCCACAATTATTTAATAAGCGCGTTTGCAAATATGATATCTGAATTGCCGGATGCTAAATTATTAATAGTAGGAGACGGCCCGCTTAGAAACAGCATGGAGTCTCAAGTTAAAAACTTAGGACTACAAAATAAGGTAATATTAATGGGAACAAGAAGGGATATCCCCGAAATCCTTAATATAATTGACATATTTGTTCTCCCGTCTTTAACAGAAGGGGTCCCAATGGCATTACTTGAAGCGATGGCCGCTAAAAAACCGATAATAGCTACACGAGTTGGAGCAATTTCTAATATTATTAAAAATGGTTATTCAGGATTATTAGTTGAACCAAAGGATTCAAACGCGTTATATTGCTCCATGAACTGCCTGATTAATGATAAAGCCAAAGCATTTTCAATGGCTAATGAGGCTTTTGAATGTGTAAAAAGCAAATTTTCTTCTTTAAGAATGGCGCAGGAATATATTAACGTTTATGAAAGTTTAAATCAGTTAAAATAAAAGTAGCTATTATGAAAGTACCGGTATTTATGTATCATGAAGTTAATACTAAGAGTGTTTTTCCGGAATTGGAAAAATATATCAATAAAAAATATATCGTAGATAATTGTTGTTTTGAAGAACAATTATGTTACATGAATTCTCATCATTATAAAGCAGTTACTATTTCTGAATTGCCTAAGATACAAGCTATGGATAAAACTGCCGCGGTAACTTTTGATGACGGCTACATGGGAAATTACCTGTACGCTTTTAAAACTTTAAGAAAATTTGATTTTAAAGCCACCTTTTTTATCACAACGGACTGGATAGGTTTGCCAAATATGCTTGGTTGGAAAGAACTAAAAGAAATGAGCGAATCCGGCATGGAAATTGGCTCCCACACATGCTCTCACCTCTTATTAGGCGAAGAACCGGAAAATAGGATTAGGGAAGAGTTACAAAAGTCTAAATTATTGCTTGAGAGTAACCTTAATAAAAAAATAGAAGTTATATCTTATCCAAACGGAAATTTCAATCAAACAGTCAATAAAATCGCGCTGGAATGCGGATACAGCACGGCCTGCGTTTCAGAATTTGGATATTGGGATACCGCTTCAAAGGGCTTTATTATTCCGAGGATTCCGGCTGTAAATACTATTAAATCTTTTAGAAGCATCCTTAAAAATAACAACCCGTATGTATTTAAAGAACTTGCTTTGGATAAAATAAAAAAAGGCCTAAAAAAATTAATTGGCGGGAGAATCTACAACCGGTTATATATGAAAATATTCAACCTGCGGGAGATTAAAAAATAATGAACATTTTAGTGCTTTCTTCCAAGAGCCCATATCCGTTGAAAGACGGCCATTCGTTACGAACTTATAATCTTTTTAAACAAGTAAGCCGTAAAAATAACATTTTTTTCCTCACTTACTTCGCAAGCAAAGAAGAGGAAGATAATTTTACCGAGATTGAAAAAATCTGTAAAATGGCGCTTGGCTTTAAGCTGCCGGTTGCAAATTCACGGTTTTTGTTAATTTGGGCTTTGGTGAAAAACCTTTTTTCACCCCTTCCGTTCGTTTGCGAGAAATACAGGACGAAGGAAATGTTGGATATGATAAAAAAGATTTTAAATGAAGAAAAAATAGATTTAGTCCACGTAGATATACTGCCTCTAATGAATTATTATGGTATAATTAAAAAATATCCTATTGTTTTGAATGCCCATAATGTTGAATCATTATTACTGAAAAGGCGTGTTTCCTGCACAACAAATTTATTAGAAAGACTTTACTTATGGATACAATATATTAAACTTTACACTTTTGAAAAAAAACAATTCTTATTGGCAAACTGCTGCGCGGCGGTTTCACAGCAAGACAAAGAATTTCTGCAAAAAATGAGCCCGAATTCACCGGTTCATATCATCGCGAATGGCGTAGATATAGATTATTTTTCTTACGATGGTAAAAACAGCGAAACTGACGCGCTTATTTATGTCGGAGGATTTAATTGGTTCCCAAATCTTGATGGAATGAACTATTTTTGTGAAAAAATCCTACCGATAATTACCGGGCAGATAGGCTATATCCAGACTTTCGTAGTTGGAAAAGAAGATAAAAAATTTCAATACGCTGATAAAATTACACCGGTTGGCTGCGTTGAAGATACGCGGCCTTACATTAATAAAGCAAAGATTTTTATTGTTCCCTTAAGGGTAGGAGGAGGCACCCGGCTTAAAATCTTAAACGCGATGGCTATGGGCAAGGCAATAGTTTCTACTTCGATTGGCTGTGAAGGATTAGACGTGCAAAATGGGATTAATATCATTATTGAAGACAAACCTGAACGGTTCGCGGAAGCGGTAGTGGAACTCTTAAATAACGACAAAAAAAGAAAGCTATTGGGTGATAATGCCAGAAAATTGGTAGAAGAAAAATATACTTGGGAAGAAATAGGAGAAAAAATGAACGAAATTTATTCTAAATTAGGACAATAATTATGTGCGGAATCTGCGGCTTTTATAACTTAAATGGCCAAACCGCCCAAGTTGCGGCGATCAAACAGATGTGCGAGGTCATCAAACACAGAGGGCCTGATGATGAAGGTACCTATGTTGACGGCTCTTTCGGCATGGGAATGCGAAGGTTAAGCATAATAGACCTTGATACCGGGCATCAGCCGATATCCAATGAAAATGCTACGGTTTGGACAATTTTAAACGGCGAAATATATAATTATGTGGAATTAATGGAATTATTAAAAGAAAGAGGGCATATATTTAAAACAAAATCCGACACTGAAGTTTTAGTCCATCTTTATGAAGAATATCAGGATGAATTCGTTAAACATTTAAGAGGGATGTTTTCACTGGCGATTTGGGATACAAAAAAAAGAGAATTAATATTAGCCAGGGATCCTCTTGGAATAAAACAAATTTATTTTTATCGAGATGCCAAAATATTTATATTCGGCTCAGAGATCAAATGTATCCTGAAAATTTTAGAAGGATCAAAAAAAATAAATCCTGAAGCGCTGAATCATTATTTATCTTTCCTGTATTTTCCCGATGACTTGACTATATTTGACGGGATAAACAAGCTTAAGCCGGGGCATTTATTAAAAATAACGGCTGACGCGGCGATTTCTTCCGAATATTGGAACTTAAACAACTTACAACAATCAAATATAGGTTTTATGGAAGCTCAGGATGAATTCCTCAGATTAATGAACGAATCAATGAAATTACATTTAAGAAGCGATGTCCCTCTTGGCATATTTTTGAGCGGAGGCATTGATTCAAGTATAATTACCGCTTTGGCATCAAAACTTACAAATAAACCGCTCAATACTTTTACAATCGGCTACAATAAAGAGGGCAGCTTTTATGACGAAAGAGAATACGCTAGAATCGTCGCGCGGCTTTTCAACACCAACCACCAGGAATTCCTAGTAAACCCGGATATAGAAGAGGCTATTTTTAAAATGATAGGTTATTTTGATGAACCGTTCGCTAATTCTTCGGCCATCCCAAATTATTATATAAGTAAGGCCATGCGCGAAAAAGTTAAAGTAGCATTATCCGGGCTTGGAGGCGATGAAATAGCTGGAGGATATGAACGTTATGCCGGCATGAAATTATTGTCAAACTTTAATAAATTGCCGTCATTTCTCAAAAATATTGTTCAACACAGCCTTAAATTGCTGCCGGATTCAAAAAAAGGCAATTATTTCGCGGATAGATGCAAACGCTTTGCTCAGGCCGCGAATTTATCTCCCCGGGAAACGTATTATTCTTTAATCGCTTCTTCAAACGATAACCGGAAAAAACTCATTTTATCAAATTCATCAGCATATCAAAATTCTTATGATTTGTTCATAAACATCATAAATAACGCGAAACAATCTGATATTTTAAGAGAAATGACGTATTTTGATATTGTTTCATACATGACTAACGATTTATTGGTTTTAACGGATAGGACCAGCATGGCAAATTCTCTGGAGGTAAGAGTGCCGTTCTTAGACCATAAACTCGTGGAATTTATGTTTCAGCTGCCGTATGAATACAAAATCAAAGGGATGCAAAAGAAATATATACTTAAAAAGGTATTCCGAAATGTTTTACCTGGCCGGATATTGTTCAGAAAAAAACAGGGATTTTCTACTCCATTATCAGTCTGGCTAAGAAAAGATTTACAATCTTTCGCGCAAAATATTTTCTTAAAAGAAAGGGTTGAATCTACCGGAGTATTAAATTATAATGGTATTCACCTATTACTATCAGAACATTTAGCCAGAAAAGCTAATCATCAAGGCATCCTTTTTGCTCTGATGACTTTTATAATTTGGCACGAAATGTATCTGCAGGGAAAAGGAAATAACTGCTCAAAATGTTAATTATTTTATTTTGGACATTAATCTGTGGTATAATATACACGTATTTTGGTTATCCTATATTCTTAAGCTTAATTGCTAAAATATGGGGGAAGAATTTAAAAAAAGAAGATATCTTCCCCGGTGTTTCCCTGATTATAGCCGCGTATAATGAAGAAAAATTCATAGAACAAAAGATAAATAATAGCTTAGCGCTGGATTATCCCAAAGAAAAGCTGGAAATTATCGTTAGTTCAGATTGTTCCACAGACAAAACCAATGAAATCGTAAAACGATATGCTTCAAGCAATGTGCGGCTTTTTATCGCTGAAAAAAGATTTGGAAAAACCGCCGGGCGCAATATGGTTATCCCGGAAGCAAAAGGTGAAATTGTTGTTTTATCCGACGCTACAGGCATGTATGAAAAAGGCGCGCTGCGTAAATTAGTGAGAAATTTTAGCGACCCTCGTGTGGGAGGGGTGGGAGGTATTTTAAAATACGTTAATACTTCTAATTCTATGGTTGGCTCAGGAGAAGGGCTATATTGGCGCTATGAAGTAATGCTGCGCAAGAAAGAAAGCCTCCTTGGCAATTTGCTGGCTGTTTCAGGTTCAATTTATGCCTTTAGAAAAAAACTGTATAGTAAAATTCCGGAAGAACTGGCAGACGATTTGATCATGCCGCTTACAATTAAAAAATCAGGGTATTACGCGATTTTTGAACCGGAAGCGATATGTATCGAAGAAACAGCAAAAGACGATAAAGAAGAATCCGCCAAAAGGATACGGATAGCCAATCGTAATATTATGGGTTTAATCTATATGCGGGAATTATTTAATTTTTTTAAATACGGCTTATTTTCCCTAGAGTTATTTTCTCATAAAGTGCTGCGGTTATTAATCCCGTTTTTCTTGCTTGCTTTATTTATAACAACCTGCGCGTTGTCAAAAATAGCGGTTTTTTATTTTTTATTCGCAATATTACAGATTATTTTTTACCTGGCAGCTGTTATAGGATATGTTGCGCAAAAAAAATCAAAAAAAATAAACAGGTTATTATATATACCTCTATTCTTTTGTGTAACTAATTTAGGCGTGTTTCTGGGAATAATAAAGTATCTTAATGGGCAGAAGAAAGCAATATGGGAGCCTGTACGGTAGCTTATTATGAAAAATATTAAAGTTTACCTGCAATTTGCTTTAATTACAATTATAATCGCTGTAATTTATCGTTCTACGTTTATATGGTTATTTGAACGATTTTCAGAGCCGGATTCCTATTATTCACATGGTTTTTTAATCCCTTTAGTAACAGGTATTTTGATCTGGCAAAAAAAAGAGAAGCTTAGAGCCATTACTCCAGAATCCTCCGGGTTAGGCATCATATTGCTTTTAATAGGATCGCTGACGCAAATTGCCAGCGTTATAACCGAAGTTTACCTGGTTTCTGAAATCTCGCTTTTTTTGAATATTTTTGGCATTGTACTATTTTTGTATGGTAAAAAAACATGCCGAGAATTGTTTTTCCCATTATCATTTCTTGCCTTTATGATACCAATCCCGATGTTTTTAATCAATCAAATCAGCTTCCCAATGAGATTAATCGTTACAAATTCGGTCGTTTTAACGTTAAGCGTATTGGGGCTGCCTATAACCCAAAAAGGTTTTGAAATAATATTCCCGAATACGACTTTAGTCGTAGATACTCCTTGCAGCGGATTGCGTTCTTTAATTGCTTTTTTAGCTCTAGGTTCATTATTTGCTTATTTTTTAAGAGGCGCGCTAAAGAAAAAAATACTGCTTTTTCTGATGGCAATTCCTATCGCCTTTATAACTAATTTTTTAAGAATAGCTTTTCTTTCTTTAACCGCTTTTGTGTATGGCGCGCAGGTAGCAACCAAAAGTGTTTTTCATGATTTATCCGGAATATTTGTTTTTGTGCTCGGGATCATACTGTTTAATATTGTCAGAGGTATCTTAAATGAAAGAATTTAATAAACGGTACGCGCTTACTTTAATTCTTTTTATTGCAACGTTATTCGTAATGTTATTCTGTCAAAGCGGCAGTAACGTAAAACAAATACCGAAGAACTTAGCGAAAATCCCTCTTCAAATCGGCGAATGGCAAGGCAAGGATATAGCTGTAAACGATAAAATCCTTGATATTTTGCAAACGCAGTCGCTTCTAATGCGAGAATATACTAATAAAGAAGGGCAGATTATTTACTTAACCATAGTTTATTATAGCAGCAATCGGGTTGAATTTCATTCACCGGAAAGGTGCGCGGTAGGCGAAGGTTCAAATATTGTAGACTCGGGAAAAGAAACTATTTACATAGATACCGATAGAAATATTGTCGCGAATAAATTTTTAGTAAAAAATTCACAATCAGAGGCAATTACTTTATACTACTACGAAAGCGGACAATATTTAACCGCAAGTTATACCGGACTGCGCTGGAATATGATTCTTAATAAAATTCAAGGTAAACCGAATAGCGGGACATTGGTTAAATTTTCCGCTGTTGTTTCAAAAAATCCTGTTGACACAGTAAATACATTAAAGAAATTTATAAGTGAAATAAACCAGTGGTTACCGGAATATCTAATTTGATAAGTGAGGTGCAAAAATGAAAAAGATATTTATACTGACAATATTAAGTATAATAATTTTGAGTTCTTACGCTTTCGCGGCATCGCCGGCTCTTTATTTTTCTGATCTTGTAGATGGCCCTAAAACAGGCTGGGAAGGCAGTGCGACAAAAGGCGCGGCAGTTACTATTTGGGGTAATAACTTTGGTTCCAGCCGAAGTTCAAATTATGTAACCGTAGGAGGAGTCAATTTAACTAATAACTCGGATTATGCGGAATGGGGAGTGACAAATGGCAATGCGAGAGGATTAGAGAGAATTACCTTTTGGTTAAATAATACTTGTACGAATGGAGCCGGAACTATAAGTGTTACAATAGGAGGAATTACCTCTAACACCTTGTCGTTTTATGTAAGAACAACAGGGAATATAAAATTTGTTGACCACACAAATGGCAATGATTCTTACACTGGACTTCAAGATTCTTTTACTTCTGGCAATAACGGGCCAAAGCAAACGATTAGTGCTAACTCTATAACGAGCGGGGATATTCTTTATATCCGTAATGGAACTTATACGGAAATTGCCGCTTATAATTCAATTTTATTTTTAGGGGTACAAGGTTCTCTTAACAATAATATTGCGTATATCGGATACCCAGGTGAATCACCGTTATTTGATGACACAGGTAATCCTAATTCTGGCGGAACTATTAGAGATAATGCCCCATACAATGAAAATGCTTATACAGTTCTTTCAAAGATTCGATGTACTGGATATAATATGGCTGTTAGAATGGCTGGAACAGGTGGGTATAGTAGAGTTATAGGAATGGAAGTAGATTCAGGAGCAACAGGCGGTTGTGGCCAAAATGGTAAGCTTGATTTTCATGATAGTAGTCATTATAAAATTTATGGCAATATTATTAGAGATACAGGAGATTCAAATGTTGAAGAAAGTAAATATAACCACGCAATTTATATTGGTGAAAATGGAGGAAGAAGTACCATTGATTATGACATTGGTTGGAATGAAGTAAGAAATTTTAGGAATCAAGCTTCAGGAATTTATATCCACCCTCAAGATACAGATGCTAATGGTTATTATGCCGATGAAATTCTAGTGCATGATAATCTTTGTTATAATTTGGGACATGCAGGATTATTTACAAACTCAAGATGTAAAAAAGTATGGTTCTATAATAACATCGTTTATAATTGTGGTGATGCAACAAACGGAAGACCGTCTGTAGAGTTTAACCATAGTGTCTTTACTGGTCAGGATGTTAGATTTTTTAATAATACCGTATATACATCGAAAGCAGTGCAATCTTTGATGTGGTTAAATGCTGATGCTACGATGAAGAATAACATTTTTTATTCTTTGTCTGGCACTCCTTATACGACAGGTAGGATTGCTACTACATCGGATTACGATTTATACTATGGGAATGG